>JAEAME010000078.1_pt1 | contig 143407 bp, 123 predicted proteins | sample 8958731 | NCBI WGS metagenome assembly JAEAME01 (sample SAMN16933194, study PRJNA681113) | bioreactor sludge metagenome | isolation source: anerobic bioreactor sludge (Control) | place: India:Bengaluru | collected 2018-10-24
CGCCGCAAGCGCGACTTCGCCCGTGCCGACGCCGCCCGCGCCGCCCTCGCCGCCCGCGGTGTCGTCATCGAGGACACGCCCAAGGGGCCGCGCTGGCGGCGGAAGCGGTAGCGTGTCGACGGGCCGTGCAGGACGGCCCGGGCAGGCGGGGGAGGACCTCGCCTCCGCGTACCTGCAGCGGCAGGGGATGCAGATCCTGGAGCGCAACTTCCGCTGCCGCGCGGGCGAGATCGACATCGTCGCCCGCGACGGAGCCACGGTCGTCTTCGTGGAGGTCAAGGAGCGGGCGAGCGCCTCTCACGGCAGCGCCGTGGAGGCGGTCACCGTCGCCAAGCGGTTGCGCATCATCCGGGCCGCCCGCCTCTACGCGGCCCAGCACGAGGCCTCCGAGGGGGCCCTGCGTTTCGACGTCGTGGCCATCGACCGGGCGGCCGACGGACCCCGGATCCGCCACGAGGCCGGCGCCTTCGACGCATCGGGCAGCTGAGCCCCGCGACAGGCCCCGAAAAAGGAGAGAAAACCCCCGGGACCCCATTCTTCGGGGCCCTGGGACTCTCTCTGCTTTGCAGTTCTTGAACTAGCCCGGGCAGCTAGGGAGGTATGGAGCGGGAAACGGGATTCGAACCCGCGACTTCGACCTTGGCAAGGTCGCACTCTACCACTGAGTTATTCCCGCTCGGCTCCCCTGAAGGTAACACACCCGCACAATGACAGGCAAGGCTCGGCAGGCTCAACGCACGAAGGCGGCCGCTTCAAACGCCCCCTTGATGACCTCGACGCGCGGCGGCTTGCCCGGCTCGACCGCCACCGCCACGACGTCGAATCGGCAGGGGCGGGCTCCCGCCTCGTGCCGCAGCAGGTACTCGGACGCCATCAGGCTGATCGTGTGCTGCTTCCGCGCGGTGACGGCCTCGGCAGGCGTCCCGAACCCGGCGGAGGCACGCGTCTTGACCTCGGCAAAGACAAGCACGTCGCCGTCGCGGGCGATGATGTCGATTTCGCCAAACCTGGTGCGGAACCGCCTGGCAAGAATCGCGTACCCACGCCTCAGCAACTCCCGACAGGCCAGATCTTCGCCCGCTTTCCCAAGCGCAACGCGTCGATCCGCAGGCACGGTGACGTCACGACGCAAAGCTCATGCCGGGTGGATGGGATGTGCGTAGTGGGTAGTGGATAGCCGAAAAGGAACCACGCCTGCCGCGGTGAGTAACGGCCCGCTACTTCCGCTTCCAGGACGTGCCGCCGGCCGAATCCTCCAGGAGGACCCCGGCGCCCGCCAGCACCTCCCGAATCCGGTCGGCCTCGGCGAAGTTCCTCGCCCGGCGAGCCGCCTGGCGCTCGGCCACCAGCCGTTGGATCTCCTCGACGGGCATGCCCATTTCGGCATCCTCGGCCTGCCGCAACCCGATCACACCGAGGACGCTGTCGAACTCCGCAAACAGCTCGCGGATCGCCGGCACGTCTGCGGCGCCGATCGAGCCAACGTCAATGGCCGTGTTCAGGCTCCGCACCAGGTCGAAGATCACGCCGAGTCCACCCGCGGTGTTGAGGTCGGATTCGAGCATCCCACGGAACGCGGCCCGCGCCTCGCTCACGCGCTCCGCCACCGAAGGAAACGAACCTGACTGCCCGACGTGCTCCAACCGGCGGAGGAAGTCGGTGATACGGCGGAGCGCCTCATCCGCCTGCGCCAGGCTGTGCCAGGTGAACTTCAGCTGCTTGCGGTAGTGCGTCGACAGCAGCAGATATCGCAGCGCGGACGGCCTGAAGCCCCGCTCGGTAATCTCCTCGAGCGTCAGCTGGTTGCCCAGCGACTTCGACATCTTCTCGTCTTCGACCAGAAGATGCTCGACGTGCACCCAGAAGCGGCAGAACGGCTCGCCCGTGGCCCCTTCGCTCTGCGCAATCTCGTTCTCGTGGTGCGGGAAGACGAGGTCGACGCCGCCGCCGTGGATGTCGATGGGCGGCTCGCCGAGCAGGCGCAGCGCCATCGCCGAACACTCGAGGTGCCAGCCGGGCCGGCCGGGCCCGGCGCCGTAGTCCCACGTCGGCTCGCCGGCTTTCGTCGCCTTCCACAACACGAAATCGCGCACGTCGTCTTTCGCGTAGCTGTCCGCGTCAACGCGCGCGCCCGGCTTGATCCCCTCCCTGTCGAGCCGCGCCAGCTCGCCGTAACGGGGAAACGACGCGATCCTGAAGTAGATCGACCCGTCGCTGCGGTACGTATGGCCGCGCGCCTCGAGGGCAGCGACCAGGTCCGCCATCGCGCGCAGGTTGGCCTCATCGGTCGCTCGCGGCCGTTCTTCGACCGGCTCGAGCCCGAGCCGGCGCGCGTCCTCGAGGAACGCCGCGATGTACCGGTCCGTGTAGTCACGCAGCGACAGCCCGGCCTGCTCGGCCCCGGCAATCGTGCGATCGTCCACGTCGGTGAAGTTCATCACCTGGCGCACCTCGTACCCGAGCTGATGCCGAAGCACGCGCCGTAGGACGTCGAGGCAGACGAAAGTCCTGAAGTTGCCGATGTGGCCGCGGTTGTAGACGGTCAGCCCACACGTGTACATCCTGACCGTACGCCCACGGCGCGGTACGAACTCCTCTTCACGGTGAGTCAGGGTGTTGTAGAGGCGCATGCTGCCCTGCCCCGTCCTGCCAGGACGTCAGCGGCCGGCCTGTGGGAACAGCCGCGTCACGCGGCATCGGATGCCGTCCGGCTCCCGCGAGACCTCGAAACCGTCGGTCGCTCCCCGGAGCGCCTGGCCCGACCAGACGGCCGCCGGGTCCAACGCCGCGAGCGTCGCGAGGCCGCCCTCGCTCGTGCCGGTGAGCAGGAGCGTCACCTCGAACGCCGATCGGGACACCCGGAACCTGGCCTCGAGGCGCGCTCCCGCCGGTCCCGTGTGCGCCCGCTCGATCGCCCTCGCGACCGCCTCGGCCAGCGTCAGGCCGAACGCGTCGGCATTCTCATTCGCGCAACCGACCTGCCTGGCAATCCGCACCGACAGGTCGCGCAGCACCGGCGTCTGCCGCGGATCGGCCGGCATGGCCACCGAGAACCAGAAGGGCTCCTCCACGGGCAGCACTTTGTCCATCGACAGTCCCGGCGCGCACATCGTCGTGCCGCAGGCGCCTATCTTACAGCGAAATTCGATCGAACAGCGTCCGTGCCCGCTGGCAGTCGGCCTCAATCTGGACGCGCAGCGCCTCGACACTGTCGAACGCCCGCTCGTCCCGCAGCCGCTGGACGAACCACAGCCGCAGGGTCGAGCCGTACAGCTCGCGGTCGAAGTCGAACAGGAAGGTCTCGATGACGGCCCGCTCGCCGGCGCCGAACGTCGGGCGCACGCCGATGTTCGTGATGCTCGGGTGCACCGCCGAGCCGAGGCTCACCATCGTGGCATAGACGCCATGCGGCGGCAGCAGCTCGTTGGCCGACTCGACGTTGGCGGTCGGAAACCCGAGGCTCCGTCCGCGGGCGTCACCGTGCACGACGGCGCCGTCGATGAAGTAATGGTGTCCGAGCAGCGCCGCTGCCTCGTCGACGCGCCCCTCGGCAATGAGACGCCGGATGCGCGTGCTGCTGACCACGAACTCTTTGTAGCGGACGGGGTCGATCTTCTCGGCCCTGAAACCGAATCGGCTCCCCAGCAGGCGCAGCAGCGTGTAGTTGCCCGTTCGATCGCGACCGAAGAGGAAGTTCGAGCCGACCCACACCTCACCCACGCGCAGCCAGTCCACCAGCACCGAAGCAACGAACGTCTCCGGATCCTGGTGCGCCACCTCGGGCGTGAAGCGGACGACCGCCACGCCGTGCATGCCGGCCCGTTCGAGCGCCTCCAGCTTCTGGGGCGTGGTCATCAGCAGCGGCGGCGCCTTCTCGGCTCGCACCACGCGGGTCGGGTGCGGGTCGAACGTCAGCACGACCGGCGTCCGCCTGTGCTCGGCGCCCGCCCGGGCGACGCGCTCGAGCAGCTTCGCGTGCCCGCGGTGCATGCCGTCGAAGTTGCCCAACGCGAGCACCGGCTCGCGCCAGCCGGACGGGCGCCGCTCGTCGGGGTAGTAGATGACGTCCACTAGTCGGTAACCTCGACCCTCAGCCCATCATATGCCAGCTCCACACCGGGCGGCAGCCGCGCCGAGGTGGCCTGGTGGCCGAGATCGTGGCAGAGATGCGTCAGCCACGCGCGCTCCGGCCCGATCGCGGCGATGAAAGAAAGCGCCTCGGCCAGCGAGAAGTGGGTGGGATGCGGCCGGTCACGCAACGCGTCGACCGCCAGGTCGCGCACGCCCCTCAGGAGGAGACGCGAGGCGTCGGGGACGGCGCTGCAGTCAGTCAGGTACGCGAACGGCCCGAGCCGGAATCCGAGAATCGTCTCCGCGCCGTGCAGCACGGGCACGGGCAGGACCGGAATGCCTCCCACCGAGAAGGCTTCATCGACGGGGATGAGCTCGACCCGCGGCACCCCGCCGCCCGACGACTCCGGCCTGAACGCGTAGGCGAACGTCCGCCTGATCTCGTCGAGCGTCCTCTGGCTCCCGTAACACGGGATCGCGCCGCCCTGCAGGTCGTTGAACCGCCGGAGGTCGTCCAGACCGAGCAGGTGATCGGCGTGCGCGTGCGTGTACAGCACGGCGTCGACGCGGGCAATACCGAACGTCAACGCCTGCGCTCGCAGATCGGGCGACGTGTCGATGAGCACCGTCGTGCCGCTGTCACACTCGACCAGAATCGACGGTCGCAGCCGCCGGTCGCGGGGATCGACCGACCGGCACGTCTCGCACCGGCACCCGATTGCGGGAACGCCGTGCGACGTACCGGTGCCCAGGAACGTGATGCGCGCGTGGAACCGGCTCAAGGCTGGACGATCCGCTTCTCGGCCTTCACGGCCTCGACGTACCGCATCCGGAGCTCGTAGAGGGCCTGCTCGAGGAACCGCTGCTCGTCGGCATCGAGGTTGCCCCGGGTCTTCCGCTCGAGCATGCCGAGGATTTCAATCAACTGGGAGGCGCCCGCCAGGTTCGGCTCAAGCCGTTTGTCGGACCCGGGCGGCGCGATGTCCCCGAAATGCACCGCCGCCGTCGTGACCAGAGACAGGAGAAAAGCGCTGAAGGTGATCGGCTGGGTATCAGTGCTCATCGCTCGAAATGGTAGCATACGAACGATGCCAACCCACCCCGGCCGGGAGTTCGAGCGCCTCGTCGAGATCGTCGCCGCCCTGCGGGCCCCCGGAGGGTGCCCCTGGGATCGGGAGCAGACGCTCGCCAGCCTGCGACCGTTCGTCCTTGAGGAGGCCTACGAGGTGCTCCACGCCATCGAGACAGACGATACGCGGGCACTGCAGTCGGAGATCGGCGACTTCATCTTCGAGGGCGTGCTGCTGGCGCAACTGGCGGCCGAGCACGGCGACTTCACCATCGCGGACTCGCTTGCCGACATCACGGGGAAGCTCGTGCGCCGGCATCCTCACGTGTTCGGCGACGCGGCGCGCGCCGAGAGCGCCTCCGAGGTGCTCGGCAGGTGGGAGGAGATGAAGGCGCGCGAACGTACCGGGGACCAGGCGGGCCGAACGATCCTCAGCGGGATCCCGCGGGCGCTGCCGTCGCTGCTGCGCGCGTACGAGATGAGCAGCCGGGCCGCGGCGGTCGGCTTCGACTGGGTCCGGGCAGCCGACGTCGTGGCGAAGATCGAGGAAGAGGCAGCCGAGTTGCGGCAGGCCGTCGGCGCAGGCACGCTGACGGACCCGCTGCGCGCCGAGGAGGAAATGGGCGACCTGCTGTTCGCCCTGGCGAACCTCGCACGGAAACTCGGCATCGAGCCCGAGGCAGCCCTCCGTCGCGCGAACGACAAGTTCGCCCGGCGGTTCGACGAACTCGAGCGCCGCTTCGCCGCCCGGGGCCTCTCGCTGCAACAGGTTGACCTCGAAACGATGGAGACCGAGTGGCAGCGGATCAAGAGCGAGGAGCCTGCAGTCTGAGCTGCCTCCCGGTCCAGCCGCGCACGACCACACTTCGGCCTTCCGTCTCGACTGTCACAGCCCCGTCGCAGTCAGTCCGGAACACGACGGCCCCCACCCCCTCGTACGTCTGAAGGACGCCGCGCGTCACCTCCGTGCCGTGGCCGACCGTCAGGATCGCCGCACGCGGCCGCAGGGCTTCGATGAACTCGCGCGAGCTGGACGTGCTGCTGCCATGGTGCGGCACCTTGACAACCCTGAGCACGGCAGGCGGCAGCCCACCGGCGAGAGCGCGCTCAACATCGCGGCCAATGTCGCCGGGCAGCAGCACGGAAACCTGCCCCAGACGCAGCTCGAAGACGAGGGAGTCGTCGTTGCGCACGCGCTGCCGTTCCCAGTCGGCCGGCGGAGGATGCCACACGCGCAGCCCGACGCCGCCAATCGTCATGGTGTCGCCTGCGCGGAGCGTTCTCCAGGGGATACCGGCCCGGTCGGCCTCCCGCCGAAGCGCCCGAAGCAGCGGGTCCGGAGGCACCGGCACCCCCTCCCAGATCTGCCTGGGCGCAAAGTCGCGGGCGACAGCGACGGCGCCCCCGGCATGATCGGGATCCCCGTGAGAGATCGCGAGATAGTCAAGCCGGCGGATGCCGAGCGCCCACAGCGCCGGGGCGACCACCCTCGACCCCACGTCGAACGTCGAGACACCTCGAGAGCCGCCCGTGTCCAGGACGAGCGACTGCCCGTCGGGAAACCGGACGACGATGGCGTCTGCCTGGCCGACGTCGAGAAACGTCACGCTGAGGCGGCCGGTTCCGCCACCGCGCACGATCGACATCGGCGACCGCAGCATCCAGAGGCCGGTCGCGAGCACACACCCCGCGGCCAGTCGCCGCGCGGTGGGCCCGGCACGCCGGCAGCGCGGCGTCGCTGCGCGACTGGCACGACGGAGTCGCAGCCACGTGAACCACGCCGCGTAGTAGCAGGCGATCACGGCCATCGACGGCGCCGGCAGCCGGAAGGTGGACCAGGAGACGGCATCGACCAGCCGAGCAGACTCGACAAGGCCGAACGCACCCAGATGGGCGACGTACCCGATCGCGCGCGCCACCGGCTCACAGAGCAACCAGGCAGGTAGTAACGCCATGCCCGCAATCTGCGCCATCGTCATCAGCGGGATCGCCGCGAAGTTGAGGGCGAGCCCGGCGATGGTCACCCTCGAGAACACGTAGGCGGCAACGGGAAGCAGAGCGAGCTCCGCCGAGCAGGACGCCAGGCCCAGCGCCGCCGGCGCTCTCAGCCACCGACGCCGGGGCAAGTGGGCGCCGAGAACCGCCGCGCCGACAATGATCCCGAGCGTGGCGCCGACGGTGAGAGAGAAGCCCGGATCGAAGATGGACAACGGAGCCACGGCGACTATCAAAGCCACCGAGACAGCCAGGACGTTCCCCGTTGGTCCCCGGTGGTCGCACGCGCGTGCCAGCAGGTAGGCGACGCCCATCACCGTCGCCCGGCTGACGGACGCGCCCCAGCCGACCAGCCCCGCATAACCGACCAGGCAGGCCGCTGTCACGAGACAGGCGTGCGGCGGTTGCAGACCGGCCTGCCGAAGGAGAAGCAGCGACAGGCCGGCCAGGATCGCGATGTTGCCGCCGGAGATGGCGATGACATGGTAGGTGCCGGCCTGCTGCAGCCGCTGCCGGATCTCATCGTCAAGCCCGGCGCGGTCGCCAATGAGGATCGCCGCGACGATGCCCGCGGAGTCGCGATTGAAGGGCTCGACGGACCCGGCGACAGCGCGACGCACCAGCGCGCGGCAGGCTGCAGCCAGCTCCGCTGCGAGGGTCCCCTGCGCTGTCACCTCAACAAGAGCGCCGCTCTTGACGCTGCCCACCAGAACCGTGCCGCGACGGGCGAGCGCCAGCCGACTGTCAGGCACGCCCGGATTGCGGAAGACCGTCGGCAGGCGCAACTGCGCCGTGGCCCGCACGCGCCGCCCGGCGCGCCACTGCGCGTGGCGTCCCGCCGCGAGGTTGCCGTACACGGTCAGAACGACGCCACCCTCGGCCGGCCGGATCCTCCTTCCCGCGCGGACATGCGAGACCCACAGGCTCATGCTGTAGCCTGCGGCACCCTCAACGGCGTCTTCCCGCAATCGTCCTTCGATGACGACAGGCCCGACCGACTCGCCTTCAGCGGGGGCGTGCCGTCCCGCCGTGCACGCCTCGGCGGCGATGACTGCGGTGCTGCCGCCAGCCGGCCTGACGCCAGGGTCACATCCGGCCGCAGCCGCTGCGAGCTCACCCGACTGGAACAGCGCGAGCAGCGAAGGATCCAGTGCGCGGCGAGTCGCATCGATCCCGAGCAGCCATCCTGCCAGCAGCAGTGCCACAGCGGTCGCTGGCAGCACGACGCCCAGCCGCACGGCCCGGAACCCCGCAACCGATGCGGCCAGCGCGACAACCAGCAGAGCCCCGAGCCAGGGCACGGGGGCGTGGGGGGCCAGCGCACACCCGCACACCACGCCGAGAAGCAGCGAAACCGCAGGCACCGTGGCGGGAAAGATCACGACCTCTCAGCCAGGCAAACCACGGGCCACCGGCAATGCCCCGACGGCGCGACGCGAATCGGCAAGGACAGGCAGGAACTGCGCAGCTAGCGGCGCGATCGCGTGGAGATTTCTGCGTGGTAGTCCTGAAGCGTTCTCACGTCCGGATGCTCCGGGCCCGCATCCCGGATGGCGGACACGGCGGCGGAAGCGCCGGTCAGCGTCGTGATGCAGGGCACGCCGTGAAGCATGGCGGCGCGCCGCAGGGAACGGTCGTCGAAAAACGACGCGCGCCCGAGCGGGGTGTTGATGACCAGCTGGATGTCGCCGTTCACCAGCTCGTCGACCACGTTGGGGCGCCCCTCGTTCACCTTGAAAACCATCGCGGCGCGCAGGCCGTGCGCGTTCAGGTAGGCCGCTGTCCCGCGGGTGGCGACGAGCTTGAAGCCCAGATCCAGGAGCTGGCGCGCAATCGGCAGCACCGTCGGCTTGTCGTGGTCGTTGACGCTGACGAACGCGGTGCCGCCGCTGGGAAGCGACTGCCCCGCCGCCTGTTGCGCCTTGGCGAAGGCGACGCCGAAGGTGGAGGCCGCCCCCATCACCTCGCCGGTTGATTTCATCTCCGGCCCCAGGATCGTGTCGACGCCTCGGAACCTGATAAACGGGAACACCGGCATCTTGACGAAGACCCCGGGCACCGACAGATCCTCGACCAGGCCGAGATCGGCCAGCGTCCGGCCGGCCATGACCTTCGCTGCGACCTTGGCCAGCGGAATCCCCGTGGCTTTCGACAGGTACGGAACGGTGCGCGAGGCCCGGGGGTTCACCTCGAGCACATACACCACATCGTGCTTGATCGCGTATTGCGCGTTCATGAGGCCGACGACGCCGAGGGCCCGCGCGATCTGACGCGTGTAGTCGCGGATGCGCTCGAGATGGGCTGGTTTCACCAGGAAGGGAGGCACGACGCACGAGCTGTCACCCGAGTGGATGCCCGCCTCCTCGATGTGCTCCATGATCCCGCCGATGACGACGGCGCCGGTGGCGTCAGCGACGGCGTCCACGTCGAGTTCGAAGGCGTCCTCGAGGAAACGATCGATGAGCACCGGGTGCTCCGGCGATGCGTCCACCGCGCTGACCATGTAGCTGTCGAGCGAGGCCTGATCGAACACAATCGCCATGCCGCGGCCGCCGAGGACGTACGACGGGCGCACCACGACCGGAAACCCGACGTCGGACGCGACCGCCCTCGCCTCCGTCCGCGAGGTCGCCGTGCCGCTGGCCGGCTGCGGGATATCGAGCGCCCGGAGGAACTCCGCGAACCGCCGTCGGTCCTCGGCCAGATCGATGGAGTCGGCCGAGGTCCCGATGATCTGGACGCCGGCATGGTGCAGCGGCAGGGAGAGTTTGAGCGGCGTCTGGCCCCCGAACTGCACGAGGCACGAGACCTCACCGCCCCCCTCGCGCTCGCGGGCAATGATCGCGAGCACGTCTTCGAGCGTCAGGGGCTCGAAGTACAGGCGGTCCGCCGTGTCGTAGTCGGTCGACACGGTTTCGGGGTTGCAGTTCACCATCACCGTCTCCAGCCCCTCCTCGCGCAGCGCGAACGCGGCGTGGCAACAGCAGTAGTCGAACTCAATCCCCTGCCCGATGCGATTGGGACCGCTGCCCAGGATCACCACCTTGCGGCGCGGCGTGGGGTCGGCCTCGCACGTCGTTTCGTAGGTACCGTAGAGGTACGGCGTCCACGACTCGAACTCCGCGGCGCACGTGTCGATGCGGTTGTAGACCACACGCAGCCCGGCGCCGGAGCGCGCCTCTGCGACCTGCGGCTCGGGGACACCGGCAAGCTCGGCGAGATCCGCATCGCTGAAGCCGTCCCGCTTCGCCTTCGTGAGGGGGCCTGCCTCGAGAATGCCCGGGCCCAGCGCGCGGATGGCAGCGGCGTGGGAGGCGAGCTCGGCGAACTGCGCCAGGAACCAGCGGTCAATCCGCGTCAGGTCGTGCAGCCGCTCGATGGTCCATCCCCGCTCGAGCGCGCCGAAGACCGCCCAGATCCGGCGGTCGTGCGGACGCGACAGCTGCCCGGCCAGCGCCGCCTCATCCGAACCCCACGTCTCGTCGCCCGACGACCAGAGGCGCCCGCTCCGGCCCAGTTCGAGGGAGCGAATCCCTTTGAGGAACGCTTCCTTGAACGTGCGCCCGATCGCCATGGCCTCTCCGATCGACTTCATCTGCGTCGTCAGCGTCCGGTCGGCCTGGGGGAACTTCTCGAAGTTCCACCGCGGCACCTTCACGACGACGTAGTCGATTGTCGGCTCGAAGGAGGCCGGCGTGACCCGCGTGATGTCGTTCGGAATCTCGTCGAGACGGTACCCGAGCGCGAGCTTGGCGGCGATCTTCGCGATGGGAAAGCCGGTGGCCTTCGACGCCAGCGCCGACGACCGTGACACCCGAGGGTTCATCTCGATCGCCACCATGCGCCCGTCCTCGGGATTGACGGCGAACTGGATGTTCGAGCCCCCCGTCTCGACGCCGACGCGGCAGATGATCCGCCGCGCCGCGTCGCGCATCCGCTGGTATTCCTTGTCGGTCAGCGTCAGCGCCGGCGCCACGGTGATGCTGTCGCCGGTGTGGATCCCCATCGGGTCGACGTTCTCGATCGAGCAGACGACGACGAAGTTGTCCGCCCCGTCGCGCATCACCTCGAGCTCGAACTCCTTCCACCCCAGGACCGACTCCTCGATCAGCACCTCGTGCACGGGGCTCAGGTTCAGCCCGCGCGACACCAAATCCCGGAACTCCTCGATGTTGTACGCAATCCCGGCACCCACGCCGCCCAGCGTGAACGACGGGCGGATGATCGCCGGGAAGCCGATGGTAGTCACGAGCGCCAAGGCCTGGTCGAGCGAGCGCGCCAGGCCGCTGGCCGGCACGGCAATGCCGATGGATCGCATCGCCTCCCGGAACGCCAGCCGATCCTCAGCCACGCGGATCGCCTCGAGCGAGGCGCCGATCAGCCTCACGCCGAATCGCTCGAGCGTGCCCGCCTCCGCCAGCGCCACCGCCAGGTTGAGCGCGGTCTGCCCGCCGACGGTCGGCAGCAGCGCATCGGGACGCTCGCGTTCGATGATGGCGGAGAGCGCCTCCGGCGTCAGCGGCTCGACGTAGGTCCGGTCGGCGGTCTCCGGGTCGGTCATGATCGTCGCCGGGTTGCTGTTGACGAGCACGACCGCCAGCCCCTCGGCGCGAAGCGCCTTGCACGCCTGTGTGCCGGAGTAGTCGAACTCGCACGCCTGGCCGATCACGATAGGGCCGGAGCCGATCACCAGCACGCGCCGGATGTCAGTTCGGAGGGGCATTACCGCTGCCGCACCATCGCGTCGACGAACTGCGCGAACAGGTAGTCTGCATCGTGGGGCCCGGGCGACGCCTCCGGGTGGTACTGGACGCACGCGATCGGCAGCCGCCGGTGCTGGAAGCCCTCGACCGTGCCGTCGTACAGGCTGACGTGCGTCTGCCGCACCTCGTCGGAGAGCGTCGCTGGATCGACGGCAAAGCCGTGGTTCTGCGAGGTGATCTCGACCACGCCCGTCTCGAGGTTCTTGACGGGGTGATTCGAGCCCCGGTGGCCGAACTTCAGCTTGAAGGTCCTGGCGCCCAGCGCCAGCGCGAGAATCTGGTGGCCGAGGCAGATCCCGAACAGCGGCAGGCCAGTGCCGACGAGCGTGCGGACGTGGTCGATCGCGTAGCCGACAGCCGCAGGATCGCCCGGCCCGTTGCTCAGAAACACGCCGTCAGGCCGGATGGCCAGCAGATCGTCAGGGGCCGCCGTGGCCGGAAAGACCCGGACGTCGCAGTGGTAGGCCGCCAGGCGCCGGAGGATGTTGCGCTTGATGCCGAAGTCGTACGCCGCCACGCGAAGGCGCCTGCCCGCGGGCCGCGCCTCGGGGGCGAACTCCGGCAGCCCATCCGGCCGAGCGGGGCCGCCATCCGGCCCAGCCTCGTCGCCCAGCCAGTCGTAGGCGCCTGCCGTCGTGACACCGCCGACGAGGTCCGCCCCCTCCATGCGGGGCGCCTGACGGGCACGCTCGACCAGGTCGGCCGAAGCGGCCTCACCAGTCGCCAGCACCGCACGCATCACGCCCGCGGACCTCAGCCTGCGCGTCAGGGCGCGCGTGTCGATGCCGGCAATCGCCACGATGCCGTGGTCGGCGAGGTACTGCCGGAGCGTCAGACGCGATCGCCAGTTGCTCGCCAGAACCGACGCCTGGCGCACCACCAGTCCCGCGACCCTTGGCGCCGCCGATTCGCGGTCCTCCGGCGTCACGCCGTAGTTGCCGATCTCGGGACAGGTCATCGTCACGATCTGGCCGGCGTACGACGGGTCGGTGAGTACCTCCTGGTACCCCGTCATGCTCGTGTTGAAGACGGCCTCGCCGACGGTCTCCCCTGGAGCACCGACCGAGACGCCCGCATAACACGTGCCGTCTTCCAGCGCGAGCACGGCCGGCACCGGCGCACGGCCGGCAGATGACACACGATAGCCAGGCTGCTCAGCGGGCAGTGGCGAGACTCCTCTTTGGCAGATCAACGGCGGATGATGCTAGCATTGAATTCCCGGTTGTTCAATCGGGCGCCGGCTTCGCCCGGCGCGACCAACCCCGCTCACAACAGTGCCACGAGCGCCGAACGCGTGGCAACCTGAGCGGTCCCGCTGGGCTGGAGCGGTCATGGCGTCACCCCTGTCGATCGAGTTGCGCCGGTTCCCGGGGATCCGGTCGCTGGCTGCCGACTACGTCGACACCTTCGAACCGCTTGCGCCGTTCTTCGCGGGCAATCCCGCTGTGCCGGAGGCGTGGGCGGCCGCGGTCGCCCGGGCACAGGAGCATCCGCGCCCGCGCACGGAGATCTCATCGCTGCTCGTGCGGCAGCAGGAGCGCCGGGGGGCACCGCGTGCGGCGGTTGCCGCCGCCGAACAGCTGTCCGACCCGCGCGCCGTGGCCGTCGTGACGGGACAACAGGCCGGCCTGTTCGGAGGTCCGCTGTTCACGCTGCTCAAGGCGTTGACGGCGATTCGTCTGGCGGAGCGGCTGGCGCGGGAGCGGCAGGTTCCCGCGGTCCCCGTCTTCTGGGTCGACGCCGAGGACCATGACTGGGAAGAGGTACGGACGTGCACGGTCCTCGACGACGACCTGCAGCGACGCACGATCGCGCTCGGCACGCCCGAGGGCGCAGGCGAGCGGCCGGTGGCGTCGATCGGCCTCGATGGTTCGGCGTCGTCGGCCGTCGATGCCCTGGCAGACGCCCTCCCCCGGACGGAGTTCACTGCGCCGCTCGTTGCCGGCGCGCGCAAGGCGTACGCCGCCGGGACGAGCATGGCGGAGGCGTTTGCCCGCTGGCTCGATTTCGTGCTGGGCGACCACGGGCTGGTCGTCTACGATGCATCGGACCCGGCGTTCAAACCGCTCGTCGCCGACCTGTTTGTCCGCGAACTCGAGCGCCCCGGCGAGACCGCCCGGCTCGCGGCCGCCGTGGGGCAGCAACTGGTCGCGTGCGGCTACCACGCGCAGGTCGGCGCCAACGAGTCGAGCGTCGCGTTGTTCGACCTGGACGGCGGGCGCCGTCCCATCCGCGTCCATCAGGGGCAGATGGTCATCGGGGACATGGCGGTCGACCGTGACGTCCTCGTCACGCGCGCTCGCCACCGGCCGGAATCGCTCAGCCCCAACGTGCTCCTCAGGCCGGTGGTCCAGGACGCGATCTTCCCGACGGCGGCGTACGTGTCCGGGCCGAACGAGCTGGCGTACCTGGCCCAGCTCAAGCCGGTGTACGCGCGCTTCGGCGTGCCGATGCCTCTGATCCACCCGCGAGCGACCGCGACGCTGGTTGACGCGGCCGCGATGCGCTTTCTGGACCGATACCCTGTCGCATTCGAGTCGCTGCAGCCTGACGACGAAGCGCTGATCAACCGCCTGCTCGAGTCGACCCTGCCCCCGTCGGTCGAGCGGGCGCATCGGGATGCCTCGGCCTCGATCGAAGAACGGATGACGGCGCTTATCGAGGCGCTCGCCGCCGTCGACCCGACGCTCCAGGGGACGGCCCGATCGGCGCTCGGCCGGATGCAGCACGACCTGCAGACGCTGCACGCGAAGATCATCCACGCGGCCAAGCGCCGGCACGACGTTCTGCGGCGGCAGTTCCAGCGGACGCGCGCGTTAACCTTTCCGGGCGGCGCTCCGCAGGAGCGGAGCGTGGGCTTCGTCTACTTCCTGAACCGGTACGGCCCGGCGCTCGTGCCGCGTCTCGTCGAGGCGCTGCCGCTCGAACCGCGCCGTCACTGGGTTCTGACAATCTGAGGGCCGCCGCGACCGTGAGGCAGAACGTTCCGTCCCGCCCGGCGACACGAAAGCGCCGCCTGTCGTTCCTGAAGCGACGGTGGGTCCGCTGGACTGCGATCGCCGTCGGGGTGCCGATGCTGGCGGCGCTGGGGTTTCTCGTCTACCAGTACGTGGTGATCGCCCGTGTCGTCGACTCCCGGCTCCACGGCGAGCAGGTGCGTGTGGTCCCCCACGTCTACGCGCGGCCACTGGTCGTCCGCACCGCGCAGGCCCTCTCGCAGTCTCAGCTGGTCGACCGGCTGAACGACCTCGGCTACGCCCAGCGGCCGTCGCCGACCGAACCGGGCGAGTTCGGCCTCGCGCGCGAGATCATCACGATCATCCCGCGGGGTGGCAGCGCCGCCGGGAGGGTCGTGCGGGTCGTCTTCCGCGTCGAGCCGGCCTCGAAGGGCGCGCGCGCCGGCGCCGCCGCGTCCGCTCCGCGCGTCGGTGATCGGATTACGCGCCTGGAGGTGGTCGGGGCAGGCACGCGCGACGAGGTCACGCTCGATGCGCCGCTCCTGAGCACGCTCATGACCGGGGGGCGAGAGAAGCGCCGCAAGGTCCCGCTGGGCTTGATCCCGCGCCACGTGGTCCAGGCAATCCTGGCGATCGAGGACAAACGATTCTACGACCACCCCGGCGTCGACATCATCCGGAGCGCCAAGGCGATCTACACGAACCTCGCCGGCGACAAGCCGTACCTCGAGGGCGCCAGCACGGTCACCCAGCAGCTGGTCAGGAACGTGTTTCTCTCGTCAATCATCGACGACCCGCTCGAGAAGTCGATGCGCCGGAAGCTCATCGAGCAGTTCGTCGCCCTGGTCCTCGAGCGACGGGCCTCGAAGGACGAGATCCTGGAGCTCTATCTCAACGAGGTGTACCTGGGCCAGCGCGGATCGTTCGCGATCCACGGGGTGGCCGAAGCCGCGCGGCTGTTCTTCGGCAAAGACGTCATGAACGTCAGCCTGGCCGAGGCGGCCACAATCGCCGGCGTCATCCAGTCGCCGCCGGGCCTCTCGCCGTTCGGCTGGCCCACGCGGTCCCGCGACCGCCGAAACGTGGTGCTGCAAGCGATGGCGGACGCCGGCTTCATCTCACTCGAACAGGCGCGGGCGGCCACCGCAGAGCCGCTCGTGACCGTCGCGCGGGCGCTCGAGGCCGAGGCGCCGTACTTCGTCGACCTGGTCGATCGCGCCCTGTCCGAGCAGTATCCCGAGCTCGCTCGCCTGCCCCGGCAGGTCGACGTCCACACCACGCTCGATCTCAACATGCAGCGGTTCGCCCAGGACGCGGTCCGCGAGGGCCTCACGTCGGTCGATCGCCTCCTCGGCAAGCGCCGCGAGAAGCTGCCGCCCGCCCAGGCCGTCCTCGTGGCGGTGGATCCACGGACGGGCGAGGTGCAGGCTCTGGTCGGCGGCCGCTCGTACAACCAGTCGCAGCTCAACCGCGCGGTGCGGTCGGCCCGGCAGCCGGGCTCCGCGTTCAAACCGTTCGTGTACCTGGCGGCGTTCGAACGCGCGGCGGCGGACGGCCTCACGGAGCTCACGCCGGCCACGGTCGTCGTCGACGAGCCGACGACATTCCTGTACGAGGACAAAGACTACACGCCCAGCAATTACGAAGACGGGTACGACGGTGCGATCACGCTGCGGCGGGCCCTGGCCATGTCGCGGAACGTCGCGACGGTCAAGGTTGCCGAGCTGACAGGCTTCGATCGGGTCGCCGGTCTCTGGAAGCGTGTGGGCGTCGGCGGGGAGGCCAGGGCGTATCCGTCGATTGCGCTCGGCGTCTTCGAGGTCACCCCGTACGATCTCGCGACGGCGTTCACGCTGTTCGCCAACCTCGGTGAGGTCCGCCCGCTGCGGACCATCCGGCACGTGTCGAGCGACGGGCAGGAGATCGCCGGGCCGCCGCTCCCGGCGGTCCGGCGCGTGGCCAGGCCCGACACGGCGTTCCTGGTCACGAACATGATGCGCAGCGTGATCGACGAGGGCACCGCCGCCTCCGCGCGCGCCCTGGGCTTCACCCTTGACGCGGCCGGAAAGACCGGCACGACCAACGATTTGCGTGACGCCTGGTTCGTCGGCTTCACGCCGGAGCTGCTCACCGTGGTCTGGGTCGGGCTCGACGACAACCAGGCGCTCGGCCTGAGCGGCGCACAGGCGGCGCTCCCCATCTGGACCAGCTTCATGATCAAGGCGCTGGCCGGCCGCCCAAACGTGCCCTTCGAGGTTCCGCCCGGCATCACCTTCGTGGAGATCGACCGCGACAACGGGCGGCTTGCGGCCCCCGGCTGCCCGCGTGTCTTCCGCGAGGCGTTCCTCGCGGGCCAGGAGCCGCTCGAGATCTGCCCGCTGCATCGGTACTAAGAATCAGTGGTCAGTGGTCGGTGGCCAGTGGTCGGTGGTCAGCTGGTCAGAAGGAGCTGCAGGAGGAACCCAGCACCTCTTCTCCTCTCCCTTCCACCTGTGCTAGGCTGCGCCCCAGTCGATCCCGGCGAGGCGGGACGACTTCCCGGGGGTGCGCACGCTGATGCCTCATTCGAGCCCGATGACGGTCCTGCTTACCGCCGAAGAGATCCAGGCGCGCGTGCGGAGCCTTGCCGCAGAGATCCTCCGCGACGTCGGCCCCGAGGACGATCTGCACTTCGTCTGCGTGCTGAAAGGGGCCTTCCTGTTCCTGAGCGATCTCATTCGGGCAACTAGCCGTCCTGTCAGCATCGATTTTATGGCGCTGTCGAGCTACGGGAAGGGCACGACGTCATCGGGTGAAGTGCGGCTGGTCAAGGACCTGGACGCGCGCCTCGAGGGGCGGAACGTGGTGATTGTGGAGGACATCGTCGACACCGGACTGACGCTGTCGTACCTCCAGGAGATCCTCAGGGCACGCTCGCCCAGGAACCTCCGGACGGCCTGCCTGCTGAGCAAGCCCTCGCGCCGGATGGTAAACGTCCACGTCGACTACGTCGGCTTCACGATCGAGGATCGGTTCGTCGTCGGCTACGGGCTGGATTTTGCGGAGCAGTACCGGAACTTGCCGTATATCGCCGTCCTGGAGACCGGGCGGCCGTCTGCTACTGCCTGACGGCGCTTTTCACCTCTTCCGCGAGCGCGCGCGCCGCGCCAAGGACGGCGGCCTCGTTCATCGTCAGCACTTTCCGGCCGCGCATCAGCACCCGGCCGTTGACGATCGTCGTCTGCACATCGTCGCCACGCGACACGTAGACGAGATGCGAGACCGGGTTGTACATCGGCGTCTGGCGGGCTCCCTTCATCGACACCGTGATGAGATCCGCCCGTTTACCAGGCTCGAGCGATCCGATGAGCCGGTCCAGACCCAGCACGCGGCTGCCGTCGATCGTCGCCATCGCCAGCGCCACCGGCGCCCCGACCGCCCGCGGATCCTTCGACTCCAGCTTGTGCAGCAGGGCCGCCTGCCGCATCGCCTCGAACATGTCCAGATCGTTGTTGCTCGCCGCGCCGTCGGTGCCCAACCCGACGGGCACGCCGGCCTCCAGATACGCCGGCACGGGAGCCGTCCCGCTGGCCAGCTTCATGTTGCTCTCGGGATTATGGGAAACGCCGACGCCGAACTTCTTCAGCGTTGCGATCTCCTCCTTGCCCACCCAGACGCCGTGCGCAGCAACCACACGCGGACTCAGAAAGCCGAGCGAGGCCAGGTACGCCACCGGCGTCTGTGCGAACTTGTCTTGCGTCGTTTTGACTTCGTCCCCTGTCTCAGCCACATGAATCAGGATCGGGATGCCCGCGCGGTCCGACAGCGCGCGGCTTGCCTTGAGCCACTGCCCGTCGAGCGTGTACGGCGCGTGCGGCGCGACGGCCGGGACGATCAGCGGATCACCGGCAAACTCGCGCACGAGGGCCTCCGCGCGCTTGAGGGACTCCTCGGGCGTCTTGGCGTCGGGTGAGGCAAACCCGATGATCGTCTCGCCGACCACACCTCGCACGCCGGCCTTGCGGGCCGCGCGCCCCACTTCCTCCTCGAAGTAGTACATGTCGGCGAACGTCGTGGTGCCGGATTGGATCATCTCCAGCAGAGCGAGCTCGGTGCCGATCCGGACCATCTCCGGAGAGACGGTCTTGGCCTCGCCCGGGAAGATGTACTGCTCGAGCCAGTCCATCAGGGCGAGGTCGTCGGCAAGGCCGCGGTACATGACCATCGGCGCGTGGGTGTGCGTGTTGACCAGGCCCGGCAGCACGACCTGGCCGGCTGCATCTATCGAGCGCCTGGCCCGGAAACGGGACCTGATGTTGCCGGGCGTGTCGACGGCCACGATGTCGGTGCCGTCGATGGCTACCGCCCCCGGCGCGAGCACGCGGCGCGCCGGGTCCATCGTGACGACCGTTCCGCCCGTGACGACCAGCGCGACGGCGCGAACGCCTCCGGCGCCCGAAGCTGCGCGGCCCGCAAGGGAAAGGGCCGCCATCAGCAGTGCCGCCAGCGGAAACACCTGGAACCGGGTGGAGGTAGCCATGCAGGCGATCTTACCGCACCTGTGGCGTGCGCCTTTTCCCATCGTGTATAGTGAGGCCGTGCCGGTCATCCTCGTCGACCATCCGGTCGTTCACGACACCCTGCTCCGCCTGCGGGATGCCAGCACGGACCCGCCACGGTTCCGGCGCCTGGCCGACCGGATCAGCGTGCTGCTGGTTGCGGAGGCCATGCGGGACCTTCCGACGGTGGACACGTCGATTGTGACGCCGATGGGGATGGCGAGAGGACGCCGAATTGCGGCCGATGTCGTGGTGGTCCCGGTGCTCCGGGCCGGGCTGGGCATGCTCGACGCCGTGCTGGAGCTGTGGCCGTCGGCGCGGGTCGGCCACATCGGGCTGCAGCGCGACGAGACGACGGCGGTGGCGTGGCAGTACTACTCCAAGCTGCCCGCCCGCCTGTCGGACAGCTTCGTGATCGTCATCGATCCCATGCTGGCGACAGGCGGAAGCGCCGTCGCTGCCGTGTCGCGGCTCAAGGAGGCGGGCGCCCGTGACATCCGTATCGTCTGCATCGTCGCAGCGCCGGAGGGCGTGACCCTTGTCGAGCGCGCCTGTCCCGAAGTCCGCATCTACACCCCGGTTGTCGATGATGGGCTGAACGCGCAGAAGTACATCGTTCCCGGCCTGGGGGATTTCGGCGACAGGCTCTACGGCACCGTCTGACAAATCGGCACCGAGCAGCGGGCGCTGCGAAACGAACGCTACGGCTCCCCCGAGACCAATTGTCCGGCCCGTGCAGGACGGAGGCAACCATGGCAAGCCGGCCAGACGGTTCCACGCCGAGGAACAGCACACCCTCGGCCCGCCACGCCAGCGCTCGGCCCGCGGATCCGCACTGGCATACCGCCATCACGAGGATCCAGCCGAACACGATCCAGATTCGCGGCTACGCCGTCGACGAACTCATGGGCCGTCTGTCGTTTGCGGAGGCGATTTACCTGATTCTGCGCGGCGAGCTGCCCACCCCGTCGATCGGCAAGCTGTTCGAGGCGGTGCTCGTCTCGTCGCTGGATCACGGTGTCACGCCGCCGTCGACGCTGGCCGCACGGAACGTCGCCACGACGGGCGCTCCCATCCGCGAGTCGGTCGCGGCCGGGGTGCTCGGGTTTGGCGCCTTCCACGGCGGGGACATCGAGTCGTGCATGCGGTTCCTGCAGAGCGGCCTCTCGCGTATCAGCGAGGGCCGCTCGTGTCACGACGTGGCGAGGGAGATGGCCGACGGGTGTCTCCAGCAGGGCCGGATCCCGAGCGGCTTCGGCCACCGGATCCACACGTTCGATCCGCGGGCTGCAAGACTGCTGCAGCTGGCGCAGGAACTCGAGCTGGACGGCGGGCACGTCCGCCTGATCCGGGCGATCGAACGGGTGCTTCAACAGCGGCCGGACGCCGACGAGCGCCCGATACCGCTGAATGTGGACGGTGCGATTGCCGCGGTGTGCGGGGACCTGGGCTTTGACCCCAACCTCGCCAATCCGCTGTTTATCATCGCCCGCGTGCCCGGTTTGATCACCCACGCGTACGAAGAGCGCGAACGTTTTCAGCCGATGCGTCAGATTGACCCGAAGGATCACGTGTACGACGGCCCGCTGTCCCGGCGCCTGCCTGAGACCCGCAAGTAGGGCAAGCGTCCCGCTTGCCCGTCTGCGCCGTGTTGTTGCCGTGCCGCGGGTGGTTGCGGTACACTGAGTGTTCATGGGTGGGCGCTTGGCTCAGCGGTAGAGCATCGCCTTCACACGGCGGGGGTCAGTGGTTCGAATCCACTAGCGCCCACCACTCAGCCCTCCACACTCAGCACCTTCCGAAGGCAAGCCGTGGCCGAAAGTAGGCAGGCGTGACGCGCGGTGCTTCTGCCGGTCCAAATCAGAACGTCTGGTTGACAGGGTCAACGCCGTGCCGACGTGTAGAACGAGATCGGCAGCGCGGCGGCGTCGCAATCGGGGGCCGTGCAGGGTTCGGGCAGGATCTCAGCGCTTCTTCGCCTGGGTAACGAGGGCCGTCAGCATCTTCGTGTACCTGCCGTCGGCCTCGGTGAAGCCAGCCATGTAGGCTTCTTCGGTCAGCTTCTGTGCCTCCCAGTCGTTGTCGAACGCAAACCGCGCCTTCGCTGTTTCGTAGGTGTCGAACGGCTGCCCTGAGACGCGCTTCGCCTTCAACCCATCCGCGCCCAGATCGACGACGAACACCTTGGTGCCAGCCACCGAGGCACTGTTCAGGTCGATGTAGATGTCCCGGTACTCCTTCTTCTCGAGCCTCTCGTTCAGCAGCACCGGCACGGAGTACTGCGCGGAGACCACAAGCAGCTGGCTGCCGGCGAAATACAGCGCCGCCACGTAACCGTCGCTCTGCGTGGGATCCTGTGCGGCAATCGCGTCCAGCTTCGCCTGATCCAGCAGGTCCGTCAGTTGCTTGGTCACCGCCGCTGACTGCGACTCCTGCGCGACGCCCGTCGCCGCCAGACACCCCAACAGGACAAAGACCACGATGACGACCCGGCTGGACCGGTGCTGACTCGTGCTCATGTGACATCCCCCGTGTTGGTCGGGCAATTCAGCCCCAGCGTGTGCCTGTTTCTACCACCCGCACGTGCCGCACGTCAACGTACAGCCAACGAGCGCCACCCCGGTGCGCCCGCCGGGGCAGGCAAGCGCGCAAAAGCCTGGCAAGGCCGAAGGTCCTATCCGATAAAGAGGGGGTCCTCCTCGTCCAGGTGAGTCTGGCGGCTCCGGCTCGCGCGTCTGAACTGCTCAAAGGCGCCCAGCGCAGCTGCGACGGCGGTCAGAATCGCCCGTCCCTGGCGCGCAGGCGTCACGATCACGTCCTGCAGGAGCGCGGTGGTCTCGTCGACGCGCCGGGCCACATCGGCAAACAGGCGGTCCGCCCGTTCCGCCTGCTTCGCCGCCAGTTCGACGGTACGGGCCGCGCTCACCGACATGGCGCGGACCTGCTCGATCGCCGGCGAGATATCCCGCTCGACCCGCGCCGTCAGCCGCTCCACGCGCCCCGCGAGACGAGCAGCATAGATGATGGCGCCAACCTGGATCGCGGCCATCACCAACGTCGCCGCGGCGATCAGGCCGAGGAAGACGGCAGACCAGTTCACGCCTGTTCCTCTCCCTTGGCCTCGCGGTAGGCCTGTCGGCCCCGCTCAATGGCCGCGCTCAGGTTCTCGCGCTGGCGGTTGAGCGTCTCGCGCGCCTGTCGCGCAGCGTCAGAGGCCTTCTCCTTGCCCTCTCGGGCCCGCTCCCCCAGGTACTCTCGCGTCTCCGTTCCTGGCCCCGGCGCGAACAGCAAAGCAACCGCCGCTCCCGCCGCTGCGCCCAGCAGGAACGCCAGCAGCACCGTCCCCGTTCCGCTACCCTCTTGTGCCATGGTGTCTCCTTCTAGAAGAGGCTCACCCTGAAGGTCAAGTACTTCTTCGGGTTGCTTCGAATCTCGGCAACCAGCGCCTTCAGCTCGTTGGCGGCTCCATTCATGTTCTCATATAACTGACGGTCTTGCAGCAACTGTCCCGCCGTTCCCTCGCCCTGGTTTAGACGCGCGACGAGCTGGTCGAGCCGCTCGGTGAGCCGGTTGGTGCGATCGTAGAGTTCCGTCTCGGTCAGCAGCTTGCCGGCCGTGCCTTCTCCGCGGCTGAGCCGCCCGACAACCTCGTCGGCGTGCACACTGGCGGAGGTCAGCGACGAGGAGAGCCGCTCGTCATTCAGCAGCCGGCCCAGACTGCCTTCACCAGCCTCGACACGCGTCAGCAAGCTCCGAAGCGTCGTCACCGATATGCGAAGGTCCTCGTAGATGGTCGGATCGTTCACGAGTCTGCCGGCCGTGCCCCGCCCGGCCTGCAGATTCGCCGCCACGGCATCGGCGGCAGTCACCAGTTTCTGGATCTCCCGGTAGAGCCCCTCGTCGGTAAGCAACAGGCCCAGCGTGCCCTCCCCCTTTCGAACCCCCTGGAGCAGCTCGGTGAGGCCCGCCAGGCTCTCCGTCGCGTTCCGGGTGACGTCGCCGATCTGCGCCCCGCCGTGCCGGGTGGGCACGTATCCCCACTCCGGAATCGGCTGCCCCCGCACCGACGGGGTGATGTCCAGCGTGCTCTGCCCGAGCAGGCTGGCCGATCCCAGTGAGGCGATCGACTCGGTCGTGACCCGTTGCTGCAGCGACCGCGACAGATCGAAGGTCACCTCGACGTCGGACCCCGTGAGCGTGATGCCGGTGACTGTCCCCGCCTCGATCCCCGCGACGCGGACAGGAGCACCGGTCGTGAGGCCGGGGACCGCGCTGAGGCGGGCCTTGAGGTGGTAGCGCTGCCAGAAGAACCCGCCCTGGCCGCTCAGCATGAAGATGGCGGTCGCCACAACCACCAGGGCAACCACCGTCAGCGCGCCGATCCGGAGTTCCGACAACGAGAGCGAACGCGTACGCGGCATGGCATCCCTCGACGTCAGGTCAGAAACGTCCTGAGGTACGGATCCGTGGAATCGCGGAGGTCGGCCGCCGTGCCTTCGAAGACGACGAGGCCGTTGCGCAGCATCAGGAACTCGGCCTCCTGGGCCTTGGGCTCGCCGGCCGGCACCACGCGGATTGTCCCGTGCTCGCGGATGGCGCGGTGCGTGGCGATGTAGAAGGCATCGCGCAGCTGGTGCGTGACGACAATCGAGCTGACGTTCTCGAGGTCACGCAGCTTGATGATCTCATTGTCGACCGACGCTGCCGTGATGGGATCGAGGCCGGTTGTCGGCTCGTCGTACAGCAGGAGGCGCGGTTTGGTGGTCATCGCGCGGGCGATGGCCACCCGCCGGCGCTGGCCGCCTGACAGGTCGGACGGCATGCGGTCGACGTACTCCGACAGGCCGACAAACCCCAGAACCTCCTCGACGCGTGCGTCGGCAACCGCGAAAGGGACGGACCGATCCTCGTACAACTTGAATCCCACGTTCTCGCGGACCGTGAGCGAGTCGAACAACGCCCCCTCCTGAAACACCATGCCGATGTCGTCGCGGATCCGGAGGAGCTGGTGCTCGTCGAGGCGGTCGATGCGCTCGCCGTTGACCCAGACAACACCGCTGTCCGGTCTCAGGAGGCCGAGGATGAGCTTGAGAATGGTGGACTTGCCGGAGCCGCTCGCGCCGAGGATCAGCTTCGTGTGGCCCAGGAGCAGCGTGAAGCTCGCCCCCGTGAGCACGACCGTGTCGTCAAACGCCAGCGATACGCGGTCGAAGACCACAATCGGCGAACCGGGGCCGAGCGCCTCCTCGAGCGTCACCGGCCGGTCAGCCACGTCCTGGGTGTCTTCGTTCACGGCAACCAGCCTCTGGGCGCACGTCTCGCGACCCCGCGTCAGTGCAGCCGTAGAGCGGGGCTTCAGCCCAGCTCTGACGCCGGGGGCTTGAAGCCCCCGGCGCGACGGCGGCCCTGAAGGGCCGCCCTACGTCTGGGGAACGGCCGCAATCCACGATCCACTCCCCACGATCCACTCCCCACCATCCACTTCCCACTATCCACTACCCACTATCCACTACCCACTACACGCGTTAGTACAGCAGATACACCAGCAGCTTCGTCGCGAAATAGTCAACAGCCAGGACGGCCACCGATCCGGCCACCACCGCCTTCGTCGTGGCACGGCCCACGCCCTGTGTGCCGCCGCGGGCCTGCAACCCGACGTGGCAGCCGATTGTGACGATCACAAAGCCGAGGACGAAGGGCTTGATGAGGCCCATCCACACATCCTCGAACAGCAGGCTGTCGAAGACCGCCGTCGAGTACATGCTGGCGGTAGCCCGCAGCTCCCAGACGGCGATCACGCCGCCGCCCAGAATCCCCACGCAGTCGGCGACGACGGTCAGCAGAGGCACCATCAGCACGCCCGCCAGCACGCGCGGCACGACGAGTTTGCGCACCGGGTCCGTCCCCAGGGCGCGCAGCGCGTTCAGCTGCTCGGTCACGCCCATCGACCCGATCTCGGCGGCGATGCCCGAGCCGACACGGCCGGCGATCATGAGCGCGGTCAGCACCGGTCCGAGCTCCTTGACCATGATCGAGCTGACCAGGCCGCCCACCAGCTCCCGCGCCCCGAACTGATCCAGCGTCAGCCCGATCTGCAGCGCCAGGACGGCGCCGGTGAACAGCCCGGTGAGCACGACGACGGTGAGCGATCCCACGCCGATGGCGTCGAGCTGCGCCACCAGGTCGCGCGCGTAGAACGGCCGGGTGAAGGTGGCCCGCGTGGCTGCCGCGGACAGCAGCACGAACTCCTGCACCTCGAACAACGCTCTCTTGACCCACGCCGCGAAGACCCCCAGCATGCCTCACTGCTCCTCGTGGTCGGCGGAAAGGCCGAGCTCCGCGATCTTGAGCGCGCGGATGTCGTCCCTGATCGCGGCAGCCCGCTCGAAGTGGAGGTTCTCCGCCGCCTCGTTCATCTGCTGTCTTAACTCCGCCATCCGCGCCGCGCGCTCCGCCTCGCTTCGGAAGCGAGGCCCTCCCGCCCGGACGGCCGGCACCGAGGCGTAGTCGCGCTCGTAGACGCTCATCAGGACCTCGTCAATCTGCTTGACGATCGAGGCGGGCGTGATGCCGTGCTCAACGTTGTAGGCCTCCTGGCGCCCGCGCCGGCGGTCGGTTTCCGCGATGGCCTGGCGCATCGAGTCGGTCTCGACGTCGGCGTACATGATGACCCGTCCCCTGACGTTCCGCGCCGCGCGGCCCGAAGTCTGGATCAGCGACCCAGCCGACCTGAGGAAACCCTCCTTGTCGGCGTCGAGGATGGCCACCAGCGACACCTCCGGCAGATCGAGCCCTTCCCGGAGCAGGTTGATACCAATCAGCACGTCGAACACCCCGCGCCTCAGATCGCGCAGGATGGCCACCCGCTCGAGCGTCTCGATGTCGGAGTGCAGGTACCGCACCTTGACGCCAAGCTCGTGGTAGTACTGCGTGAGATCCTCGGCCATCCGCTTGGTGAGCGTCGTGACCAGGACGCGCTCGCCCCGTGCGACGGTGACGCGGATCTCCTCGAGCAGGTCATCGACCTGCCCGCGGACCGGCCTGATCTCGACGGCAGGGTCCGTCAGCCCCGTCGGACGGATGATCTGCTCGACCACGACGCCGCCGACCCGCTTCAGCTCGTAAGGCCCGGGCGTCGCAGACACGAAGACGACCTGGCCGATACGCGCCTCCCATTCCTCGAAGCTGAGAGGGCGGTTGTCAAGCGCCGACGGCAGGCGGAACCCGTACTCGACCAGCACGCTCTTCCGGGACCGGTCGCCCTGGAACATGCCGCGGACCTGCGGCACCGTCTGGTGGCTTTCGTCCACGATCAGCAGGGCGTCGGCGGGCAGGTAGTCGAGCAACGTGGGCGGCGGCTCCCCGGGCCGCCGGCCGCTCAGGTGGCGCGAGTAGTTCTCGATGCCGTGGCAGTACCCGATCTCCCGCATCATCTCGAGGTCGAACAACGTTCGCTCGCGGAGCCGACGGGCCTCGAGCACCTTCCCCTCCGCCTCGAGCGCAGCCTGCCGTTCCGCCAGCTCCGCTCTGATCGACGCCACCGCTTCCAGCGTCCGCTCGCGCGGCAACACGAAGTGCGACTTCGGGTAGACGGCAATCCGATCGTGCGTGCGGATCCGCCGGCCCGTGATCGGATCGACGGTCAGCAGCTCGTCCACTTCGTCGCCGAACAGCGAGACGCGGATCGCCGACTCGTCGTAGGAGGGATAGACCTCGATGACGTCGCCGCGGACGCGGAAGGTGCCGCGGCCGAACTCGCGATCGTTCCGCTCGTACTGGATCTCGACCAGCTTGCGCAGGATCTGCTCCCGGCTGATCCGCTGCCCGCGCTCGAGGGGCAGCACGAGCCCGTAGTACGCCTCCGGCGATCCGAGCCCGTAGATGCAGGAGACGCTGGCGACGATGAGGACGTCGCGGCGTTCGAGCAGGGACCGCGTCGCCGACAGGCGCATGCGGTCGATCTCGTCGTTGATCGTGGCCTCTTTCTCGATGTACGTGTCCGTGGCCGGCACGTAGGCTTCCGGCTGGTAGTAGTCGTAGTAGCTGACGAAGTACTCGACGGCATTGTGCGGGAAGAACCGGCGGAACTCCTGGTAGAGCTGGGCGGCCAGGGTCTTGTTGTGCACCATCACGAGCGTCGGCCGGTTCACCCGCGCCACGACCTGCGCCATCGTGAAGGTCTTGCCCGATCCGGTCACCCCCAGCAGCACCTGGTGCCGGTCCCCGCGCTCGAGCCCCGCCGTCAACTCCTCGATCGCCCGGGGCTGATCCCCCCTCAGCTCGAAGTCCGAGACCAGCGTGAACCTGCCGACCGTACTGGACATGGAGAGGCTCACGGCAGGACGTCAGAAGCCGGCGGACCCGGCGGGCTTGCGGTACGGGGCAAAGTACCCCGAACGCGTGCGGACCCGCAGCGCCTGCCGATCCGGCCGCACCAGCCTGATCTCGACCTTTCGCCACGTGCCGTCGGTGCGCGTGTTGGTCGAGGTGTACCCCAGGCTGTACTGCGCGGCGATCTCCGCTTTGACCTTCTCGTAGACTGCCTCGAGGTCCTTCATCGACGAGGGGACGAAGAACTGCCCCCCGGTGACCTCCGCCGTCTGGCGGAGCAGCGTCTGCATGAGAAACCGCGTCGACTGGGGCAGGTGATCGAGAAACCCGATGGCGTAGACCGTGACGTCGGAAGCCTGCAGCAGGTCGCGGAGCTCATCCATCGAGATGCTGCTGCTGTTGTCCGCGCCGTCGGAATAGAGCACGAGCACCTTCCGGCCGGTCTCCGCCGAGGCGCCGTCGAGATAGACGCCGATGGCGTCGTAGAGCGCCGTGTACCCTGCGGGTTTCCGGCCGCGGAGCCGCTCGACGAGGCGGGGGAAGTCGTGCTGCCCGTACCGCGTCATGCGAACCTGCGTGTCGAAGTCGACGACCGTGAAGTCGCTGGCCTCGGTCACGGTGTTCAGGAACTTGATGGCAGCCGTGCGCGCCAGATTGAGATCGGCCTCCATGCTGCCGCTCATATCGAGGAGCACGCCCAGGTGGAGTTCGCCCGGGAAGGCCCCGCCCACGCCGTTCCCGCCGCCGGCAGAGAAATGCGTGATGGTCTGCTTCTGACCGTCCTCGTAGACCTCGAAATCGGAAGCGTCCAGCGAGGTGACGAGATTCGCCTTGCGGTCCACCACCGAGACGGCGAAGCTCACCAGATCGACGCCGCTGCGAAACGCCGGCTGCTGCATCGCCGGCCCGGCGTGCGCCAGCATCGCTGCCAGGATTGCCGCCGCCGTGACCGCTGACGTTCTCACCGCACATCCCCCGGTCTGGAGCCGGAGCCGGCCCCAAGCGTGTCGCGGCTCCCGTCGCCGGCGTGCGGCACGAGCGCGCGTGATCCCCCCTGCCGTCGCGTGGGAAGCGTATAATACGAGATTCGGACGATGATACCGCAACTTCCCCGCCGCGTGGGTACCCAGGCCGCCTCATGAGGTGTCTTGCCATCTGCCAGTCCGAGCTCGCGGTCAGGATGCTCGACGCGATCCTCTCGACCAATTTCGAGGTCGGCTTCCTGGTCGAGAGCCGGCCCCTGTCCCGCCGCCTGCATGAGGTGGGCATCGAGGTCCTGCTCGGCGATCCCCGCCGCACCGACACGTACCTCAAGGCCGACCTCGCGCCGACGACGCTAGTCGTCGTCGAGGACAGCGGGCGCGGCAGCCTGAAGAAGGTGCTGGCGGCCATCCGCGACGCCGGCGGCACGCTGGTCTACGTGCTCGGCATGGGCACCGGGAACGCCGAGGCGCGCGAGAACGAGATTCGGTCCCACCATCCGGACGTCTCGTACCTCCTGCTGGCGGAACTGTTCGGCGGCCCGCTTGTCACCGAGTTCTCGCGGTCGTTGACCAAGTCGCGCGTGCAGCAGTATCAGCGCTACTTCAGCGACGCCGAGCGCGTGCTGATCCTGATGCACAACGACCCGGACCCGGACGCCATGGCCAGCGGCCTCGCGCTCAGGAACCTGCTGCGCCGCACGAAGGCGACGGCCATCCTCGGCGCGTTCCAGGGGGTGACGCGGCCGGAGAACCTGCGAATGGCGAACTTCCTCGACATCCAGATCGAGCGCATCGCGCCCGCCTCGATCGAGGAGTTCGAGCGCATCGCGCTCGTGGACGTTCAGCCGTCGTACTTCGGCGAGCTGCTCACGCGCGTCGATCTCGTGATCGATCACCACCCGCAGCAGGGCGCCTCCCCCGCCGTCTTCAAGGATATCCGCGTGGAGTACGGGTCCACCTCCACGATCCTCACCGAGCATCTGCGCGCCGTCGACGTCAACATCTCCGAGCGGACCGCGACGGCCCTGTTGTACGCCATCAAGTCGGACACCCTGTTCTTCAACCGCCAGGCGAACCGAGCCGATCTCGAGGCGTTCTCGTTCCTGTATCCCCTGTCTGACGCCGCCATGATCAGGAAGATGGAGGGGGCCGAGATCACGCTCGAGCGTCTGGCGTTCGTCGAGCAGGCGCTGAATGCCGGGCGCATGGCCGAGCAGGTCTACTGCTCCTCGCTCGGTGAAGCGCCGCGCGAGGATCTCATCCCGTACGTCGCTGATTTCTTCCTGCAGCTCGAGGACGTCAAATGGACGGTGATTGCCGGCCGGGTGAACGACACGCTCGTCATCTCGGTCCGGAACCTCGGCTACTCGCGGAATGCCGGTGAGTTCGTGCGGAAGTGGTTTGCGGAGCTCGGCAGCGCCGGCGGCCATCGGGCGATGGCCAAAGCCGTCGTGCCCGTCGCAGCCTTCCAGGAGAAGTACGGCGACCTCGCCGGCCGGGCCCTTTCCGAGAAGCTCCTCGACCTGGCGCTCGCATTCCTGCACGAGCACCAGCCGTCCGAGCGCCGGCGCGACACGGTCAAAGCCGACTGACCGGCCGGCCGCCATCGTGCCGCAGCATCAGGCCGGCGGCCGCGCGCGCCCCGCCTCGATGCGCTCTCCGCCGGCACCCACGATCGGATCGATAAAGGCGCGGTACGCGTCTTCGTACCCGCGATGCACAAGCTCGGTGAGCGTCACGGTACGATCCGACTGCTCGTCGTACGCCCCTCCGAAGTCGAGAGGGCCGATCGGGTTGTGCGCCGGCCGGATGTGAAAGACGCACTTGAAGGCGCCCACGGACGCCGCCACCGCGTCACGGACGCCGGCCGTCTCGTCGCCCGCCAGATACTCGCCAAAGCGCCCGCGCGGATCCCCGCGCTCGCGGCTCAGGCCGTGCGGGCCGTCCACCTCCGAGGTGGCCGACACGACGATCACTTGGTCAACGGCCGCCAGCGCCAGCTCGTCCAGCAGTCGCGCAACCGCACCGGGGCGGTCGGCCAGTCGGTGGATCTCGCCGCGCCACTGGCTTTCCGGCGCGAACGTGACCTGGTGGGCCTCAGCGGCCGCCGGCAGGCACAACGCGGCGGCCAGCACGTCAGACAGGTGCTCGCCGCCCACACCGCTCAGGTCGAAGACCTCCTGCGCCCGGCGGTCCGCGCCGGTGCCCGGCCGCCGCCTGAAGAACTCGCGGCGGTACCGCTCCCCCAGCAGCGCAAACACCAGGTCGCGCTTGAGGTCGATGTCGTGAACGACCAGGACCAGCTCCCGGAAGGCCGGCTGGCCGAGGTTGTCTCCCAGCATCTCCGTGTAGGCGCGGCCGAGCTCGACCCGCGTGGGCTGCCGCCCGCCCGCTGCGCCGCCGAGCAGGCGCCACAGGCCCGACACCGCCAGCCGGTGCGCGCTCGATGCATCGACGGGCGCGCCGATGACCCGCCACCATGGGGCCGTGCGCCGCCGCCGGCTTCGGCCGGCGCCGACCAAAACGCCGATGCCGATCGCCGCGGTCACCGCCACGAGCGCCGTCAACGCCACGACCAGCGCCTTCGGCAGCACGTCCGGCAGGAAGCCCGGTCCGAACAGGCGGACGGCCGCATCGGCGTACGCGCGCGCCAGCGCGCTGCCCGACGAGAGCCCGATCACACCGAGCAGAAAGGCGACGGGGTAAACGAGAAGGCCGAGGGCCAGCAGCAGGAACGGCACGAAGACCACGGACAAGGCCGCCACCGCCGCCCAGGCCGACGCCCGCAAGGCGGGACGGCAGCGGTACACGCGCCGCACCTCTCGCCCTCTCCACAGGCCCTGCGCCTCCCAGAGCTGAGAGGCGCCGTCGATCGCCTCGAACAGGGCACTGACGACCCCCATGCCGCGCCCGGCGACGACGTCGACCTTGACGCCGGCCTCGTGAAAGGCGCGCAGCACGCCGGCATGATAGGCGCCCGCCGTCCCGGTTCCGACCAGGACCAGCGCCGTCCTGAGGTGGGGAGAGTAGGCGTCGCGGGGCTCGAGCGGCGGCTCGATCATCGCGCCCGCCCGCATGGGAGGACCCACGGCAGCCTCACCCGTCACACCTCGTCGAAGATCGTGATGAGCTTGACGATTTCAAACTGCCGATCGCCGCCGGGCGTGCGGACGGTCACCTCGTCGCCCGGCTCCCGGTTGAGCAGCGCCCGGCCGATAGGCGAACTCGGCGAGATCAGTCCCGCGGCGGCGTCCGCCTCCTCGGGCATCACGAGCCGGTAGACGACCGGCTCGCCGTCGCCTTCCCTGAGGTGCACAATCGATCCGAGACCGACCTTGTCCCGCGGCAGCCGATCCAGGTTGAGCAGCGCGACCTGCCCCACGCGCAGACGCAGCATGCCGAGCCGCGCCTCGAGGTATCGCTGGCGCTCTTTCGCCGCCTGGTACTCGGCGTTCTCGCTCAGATCGCCATGCTCGCGCGCGCGCCTGATCTCCTTGGGCAACTCGGTCTTGAGCTCGCGGTCAAGCACCTGAATCTCGTCTTCGAGACGTTTGACCAGTCTGGCCTTCATTGGACTCCCGCCGTCCGCTGCGCCGTCTGCATGCGCAGCACATCAACGCCCTGCCCCAGGCCCGGCATCTTAGCACATCTGGTATTCTGTTCAGGCGGGGTGAACGGCAGGGAACACGCGTCGTGAAGGTGATCACAAGCCGGCAGAATCCTCTCGTCGCCGAGTACCGGCGGCTCGCCCGCTCCCGCCCGCCGGAGTCGGCCGACGTGCTGCTCGACGGCACGCACCTTGTCGGCGAAGCGCACGCCGCCGGCGTCCGCATTCGAACGGCCGCCGTGACGCGGGCGGCCCTCGCGCGGCCGGAGGTCGCCGCTCTGATGGCCCGCGTGCAGCAGCAGGGCGCCGCGGTCGTCGGAGTCAGCGAGGACGTCCTCGCGGCGATCAGCCCGACGAGGACTCCCTCGGGGCTGGTCGCGCTGGCAATCGTCGCGCCGCAGCCGCTCGCTGCCGCCCTGCTCCGACCGCCCCACCTGGTCTTCCTCCTCGCCGACGTGCAGGATCCCGGCAACGTCGGGGCCGTCGTGCGATCGGCGGAGGCCGCCGGCGCGAGCGGCGTGGTCTGCTGCGGGACGACGGCCGATCCGTTTTCGTGGAAGGCGCTCCGCGGATCGATGGGCGGCGCGTTTCGCCTCCCCGTCGTCGGCCGCGCTGTGATCGAGGACGTCGTCGCGGCCGCCCGCCTGGCAGGATTGGCCGTAACGGCGACGGCGCGGGAGGGCGGGCAGGACGTCTTCGACCTGGATCTCACGCGTCCCATGCTGTGTCTGCTCGGCAGCGAAGGGGCGGGCTTGCCTGCCGAGATCCTGGCGCAGGCGGACCGGGTGGCGACCATTCCGTTGACCCCGCCGGTCGAGTCCCTCAACGTCTCAGCAGCTGCTGCGGTGGTCGCCTTCGAGGCGTACCGGCAGCGGCACCTTCGGAGAGGACCCGTGCCCGATGCGTGAGCCTGGAGGGCTGTTTCCGCCCGAGGCGGGCCCGCCGGCGGCGGTCCAAGCACCGTTGGCCGATCGCATCCGTCCGTCACGCTTCGAGGATCTGCTCGGCCAGGACGACCTGCTGGCCCCGGGCAGGCCGCTGCGCCAGGCCATCGAGCGCGATCTCGTCCGTTCGATCATCCTCTGGGGCCCTCCTGGGACCGGCAAGACGACGCTCGCCCGCCTGATTGCTTCGGTGACGCGCGCGCACTTCATCGCCTTCAGCGCCGTGCTGTCGGGCATCAAGGAGATCAAGGCGGTGATGGCCGAGGCGGAGCAGATGCGCCGTCAGTTCGGGCGCCGGACCATTCTGTTCATCGACGAGATCCACCGCTTCAACAAGGCCCAGCAGGACGCCTTCCTGCCGCGGGTCGAGGCCGGCGACATCGTGCTGATCGGAGCGACGACCGAAAACCCGTCGTTCGAGGTCAACTCGGCCCTGCTCTCGCGATCGCAGGTGTACGTGCTCAAGCCGCTCGCAGCCGATGACATTGCCGTCATCCTTCGCCGGGCGCTGGCGGATCCGGAACGAGGCCTCGGGAGCGAACCGCTCGAGGTCGCGCCGGAGGCCGTCGATCTGCTGGCCGGGCACGCCAACGGCGACGCGCGTGTCGCCCTCAATCTGCTGGAGGCCGCCGTGGCTGGAGCGCCCGTGGAGGACGCCGGCGGACGTACCGTGAAGCGGATCGGCGTCCCGTTCCTCGAACAGGTGATCCAGCGCCGCGCGCTGCTCTACGACAAGAACGGTGAGGAGCACTACAACCTGATCTCGGCGCTCCACAAGTCCATGCGGAACAGCGATCCGGACGCCGCAGTCTACTGGCTCGCCCGGATGCTGGAGGCCGGCGAGGACCCGCTGTACATCGCGCGCCGGCTCGTGCGCTTCGCGTCCGAGGATGTCGGCAACGCCGATCCGCAGGCGCTGACCGTCGCCGTCGCAGCCAAGGACGCGGCGCACTTCATCGGCATGCCGGAGGCCAACACGGCTCTGGCGCAGGCGGCGATCTACCTGGCGACAGCACCGAAGAGCAACGCCGTGTACGTGGCCTACCAGCAGGCGGCGGGAGACGCGCTCCGGGACGCTGCCGAGCCCGTGCCGCTCCACCTGAGGAACGCGCCGACCCGCCTGATGCGGGACCTGGACTACGGGAAGGGTTACCGCTACGCCCACGACGAACGCGACGCCGTCACCCCGATGGAGTGTCTGCCGCCCGGCATGGCCGGCCGCACGTACTACCGCCCGACCGAGCGCGGTTTCGAGAAGGAGATCAAGCGGCGGCTGGACGGGTGGAAGGCGCTGAAGGCGAAAAGGCGCACGGAGGAGTGACCCGTCAGATCCGCTGGAAGTTCCGTTCGACCTCCCGGCGCGTGAGCCGCAGCATGACGGGCCGGCCGTGCGGGCAGACGGTGGAGTACGCCGTGTGCCGCAACTCCTCGAGGATGTGCGCCATCTTCTCGAACGTCAGCGGCGCATTGGCCTTGACCGCGGCATGACATGCCGTCGTGGCGGCAATCCGCCGGAGCGCTTCATCGACCCGGGCCCCGCGGTCCAGCCCTTCGAGGTCGCTGGCCAGGGCGCGAACGGCGGCCATCGCCTCGCCCGGGCTGAGCAGCGCCGGCAGAGCCGTCACCCGCACCGCGTCTCCGCCGAACCGATCGATGTCGAACCCGAACCGCTCGAGCTCGGGCGCGCGGGCGGTCAGGGCCTCCCGTTCGCCCGCGGGCAAATCGAGCAGCAACGGCTCGAGCAGCCGCTGGCTCTCGAGCCGGCCGGCCGCGAGCTGCTGCAGGGTCCGCTCGAAGAGCACCCGCTCGTGCGCCACGTGCTGATCGATGATCGCGATGCCCTCATCATCGACAGCGATGATGAAGGTATCTCGAAACTGGCCGAGCGGGATCATCGGCTTGAACCGATCGGGATCGGCCCCAACCGGGCCTGAGCCTGACGCGTCGGAGACCGCCCCGCCGGTGCCGGAACGCGTCGCGGCCGGACGTTCGTCGAGCGTGCCGCCCCCGCCCATCGTGTGAGCCGGAGGGGTCCAGCGCCCGGGCCAGGAGGCGCTGGAGAGGATCCCCGGGATTGCCTGCGCCCGGGGAACGGGCATCTCCCGTCGATCCGCCTGGAGCTGCAGTTCGGGCGCCGGGCCGCTGCCGAGCGCCGCGCCGATCGCCCGGCGGACGACCTCATGAACGGCCGACGGATTCCTGAACCTCACCTCGGCCTTCGTGGGATGCACGTTGACGTCGACCCAGTCGGCCGGCATCTCGAGGAACAGATGGACCTCCGGGCTGCGTTCCTTGACCGACGCGACGCTGTAGGCGTCGATCACGGCGTGCGCGATGGTCCGATCCCTGACGATGCGGCCGTTGACGAACACCTGCTGGGGCCCGCGCGTGGGCCCCTGCTCGGCCAGCGCGGCGACCAGGCCCCACACGCGGATGCCGGAGGCTTCCTTGCCAACCTCCACGAGGTCGGGGCGCTCGCCGTAGAGCTGATAGAACCGCTCGGCCAGCGTTCGCACCGGCGGGCAGTCCAGAATCGTCCGACCGGCGCTGGTCAGCGTGAAGCCGACCGCCGGGCTGGCGAGCGCCATCTGGGTCACGACGCGGGAGATCTGCCTGGACTCCGCGGCATCGGCCTTCAGGAACTTCCGGCGCGCGGGGAGGCTGTAAAACAGGTCCGCCACCTCGACCAGCGTCCCTTCGGGCGCACCTGCCTCCATCACCGACGCGACGGTTCCCGCGTGCACCCGGATCTCCGTGCCCGCGACGACGCCCCTCCGCCGTGTGCGCAGCGTGAGGCGGGAGACGGAGGCGATCGCGGGCAGGGCTTCGCCTCGGAACCCGTACGTGGCGATCGCGGCCAGATCCTCAGCCTGCGCGATCTTGCTGGTGGCATGACGCTCCACCGCCAGGCGCGCGTCCTCGGCGTCCATCCCCTCGCCGTCGTCCACGACGCGGACGAGCTTCTTGCCCCCGAACTCCGCGGTGACACTGATGCGGGTGGCCCCGGCATCGAGCGCGTTCTCGACGAGCTCCTTGACCACCGACGCGGGCCGCTCGACGACCTCGCCGGCGGCGATCTGGTTGGCGAGATCGGGAGGCAGGCGAGTGATTCGGGACATCGGGCAGGCTAGATCCAGCGCCGGCGACGGAACCACCAAAGCATCGTGCCGCTGATGGCCAGCATCGAGCCGAAGACCCACCAGAACTGGGCTTTGGGGCCGCCGGGCAGAAACGGCAGATCGATGTTCATGCCGTAGACACCGGTAAGGACGGTCAGCGGTCCGAACACGGTCGTGATGACGGTGAGCACCTTCATCACCTCGTTGAGGCGGTTGGACACGCTGGAGATGTGCGCTTCGAGAATCCCGGTGACCCGGTCCTGAAAAATCAGCGTTTCGTCGCTGATGCGCACGAGGTGATCCAGGACATCGCGGAACCGGTACGCGATCTCGACGTCGAGGAAGCCGAACTCCCGCCGCGCCAACCGGCTGACCACATCGCGCTGCGGGATCATCACGCGCCGCAGCGAGGCGACCTCCCGCTTGAGGTCGAGTATCTCCCTCACGGTGTCGCGTGACGCCGACTCGAAGACCGCGTCCTCGGTTTCGTCAATCCGATCCTCGAGCTTGTCGATCTCCGGCCGGTAGTGATCGACCATCGAGTCGACGAGCCGGTGCATGAGGGCGGCCGGCCCTTCGGCCAGGACCCGATCGTTGCGGCCGCAGAGATCACGCATGCCCGCAATCGACCGCGAGGAACCGTCGTGCACGGTGACCAGGAAGGTGCGCCCGAGGAAGAAGTCGGTGTCGTGCGTGGTAATGCCGCCCTGCCGGGTCGCGTGGAGGTCGATGCCGTGCAGGATCAGGTACAGATAGCCGTCGTACGCCTCGATCTTCGGAGACTCCGATTCGCTGGCGGCATCTTCGATCGCCAGCTCGTGAAAACGAAACGTATTGCTGAGCAGGTGCATGTCGGCGGGGGTCGGCGCGGCCAGATCGACCCACACCACCACGCCGCTGTCAGCCTGCAGCCACGCCGGGTCGACGGCATCGACCGACTCGGTCCGCCCGGCACGGTGCGCCAGGATCGACCGGCGCGGTGACGGCTGGGGGGCCGGCCGTTGGACCGCCCCCCTGGCCTTCCGAGCACGCCGCGGCCTGCCGGGCTCCTGTGCCACGCCTGGGGCCCTCAGTCGCCGACCTTGACCGACAGCGCCGCCTGTGCCGCCGCCAGCCGCGCCACCGGGACGCGGTACGGCGAGCAGCTCACGTAGTTGAGACCGACCTTGTGGAAGAAGTGAATCGAGGCCGGATCTCCGCCATGCTCGCCGCAGACTCCGAGCTTGAGGTCGGGCTTCGTCTTGCGGCCCAGCACGCAGCCCATCTCGACGAGCTTCCCGACGCCCACCGTATCGAGGCTGGCGAACGGGTCGGAATCGAGGATCTTCTTCTCCTGGTACGCCCGCAGGAACTTGCCGATGTCGTCGCGCGAGAAGCCGAACGCCATCTGCGTCATGTCGTTGGTGCCGAAGGAGAAGAACTGGGCCTCGGTCGCGATCTCGTCGGCCGTCACCGCACCGCGCGGCACCTCGATCATCGTGCCCACGAGGTACTTGACCGTCACGCCCTGCGCCTTCATGGCCTCGGCGGCCACGCGGTCGACCACCGCCCTCTGATCCCGCAGCTCCCGCACGTGGCTGACGAGCGGAATCATGATCTCCGGCACGACCTCGAGGCCTTCCTTCTTGAGCAGGCAGGCCGCCTCGATGATCGCGCGCGTCTGCATTTCGGTGATCTCGGGGTAGGTGATCCCGAGGCGTACGCCGCGGTGGCCGAGCATCGGGTTAAACTCGTGCAGCTGCTCGACCCGCTGCAGCAGCGTCCGTTTCTCCTCGAGCTCCGCCGGATTGCCCCCCGAGACCTCCAGCTTGGCAATCTCCACCATCAGTTCCTCGCGTTTCGGCAGGAACTCGTGCAGCGGCGGGTCGATCGTCCGGATCGTCACCGGGCACCCGTGCATCCCCTTAAAAACGCCGTAGAAGTCGCCGCGCTGGAGCGGCAGCAGCTCGAGCACGGCCTTGCGGCGGTCCGCCTCGTTGTCCGCCAGGATCATCCGCCGCACGATCGGCAGCCGGTCCTCGGCGAAGAACATATGCTCGGTCCGGCAGAGGCCGATGCCCCGGGCGCCGAACGCGTAGGCCAGTTCCGCCTGGTCCGGCAGGTCCGCGTTCGCCCGGATGCCGAGTCGGCGCTGCTTGTCGGCCCACTCGAGCAGCCGGTTGAACCGCTGGTAGATGTCGGAGTCCTCGGCCTTCATCGTGCCGCTGAGCACCTGCAGAATCTCGCTGGGCTTCGAGGCGACCTTGGCGATCTTCACCTCGCCGGTCAGGCCGTCGAACGAGATGAAGTCCCCCTCTTTCACCACCCGGCCGTCGATCTTGACCTGCTTGTTCGCCTCGTCCACGTGCAGCGACGAGGCCCCGACCACCGACGGCTTGCCCATCTGGCGCCCGACGACGGCGGCGTGCGACGTCATGCCGCCGGTCGCCGTCAGCACGCCCTGCGAGACGAACATGCCGTGGATGTCGTCCGGCACCGTCTCTTTCCGCACGAGCACGACCTTCTTGCCCTGGTCGGTCCAGGCCACCGCGTCCTCGGCCGTGAAGACCACCTGACCGGAGGCCGCACCCGGCGAGGCCGGCAGCCCCTTGGCCACCGCCGGGATCGCCTTCCACTCCTTCGGATCGAACACCGGCGCGAGCAGCTGCGAGAGAGACGCCGGATCGACGAGCAGAATCGCTTCCTTCGGCGTGATGAGCTTCTCGGCCACCAGATCCGTGGCGATCACCACCGCCGCGTAGCCGGTCCGCTTGCCCGACCGCGTCTGCAGCATGTAGAGCTTCTCGTCCTGGATCGTGAACTCGAAGTCCTGGATGTCCTTGTAGTGCTTCTCGAGGCGCGTCGTGAACGCACGCAGCTCCTTGTAGGCGTGCGGCATCACGGCCTCGAGCTGGGTGATCGGCATCGGCGTGCGGATCCCCGCAACGACGTCCTCGCCCTGCGCGTTGATCAGGAACTCGCCGTAGAACTCCTTGGCGCCGTTGGCGGGGTTGCGGGTAAAGCCCACGCCCGTGGCCGAACGGTCGCCGCGGTTGCCGAACACCATCATCTGCACGTTGACGGCGGTGCCGATGTGGTCCGGGATCTCGTAGATGCGCCGGTACTCCTTGGCGCGGGGGTTGTTCCACGAGCGGAACACGGCGTCACGGGCGCCGCGCAGCTGCTGGAACGGGTCCTGCGGAAAGTCCTTCCGCGTCTTGTGCCAGACGACCTTCTTGTAGCGCCCCACCACATCGCGCAGGTCCTGCTCGTCGAGGTCTGTGTCGAGCCGCACACCCTTGGCGTGCTTCACGGCCTCAAGCTGCTCCTCGAACTCCTCCTTCGGGATCTCGAGCACGACGTTGCCGTACATCTGGATGAAGCGGCGGTAGCTGTCGAAGGCGAATCGGCCGTTGCCCGTGAGCTTCTTGAGCCCCTCGACCGTTTCGTCGTTCAGACCGAGGTTCAGGATCGTGTCCATCATCCCCGGCATCGAGAACTTCGCGCCCGATCGGACGGAGACGAGCAGGGGGTTGTCGACCGACCCGAGCTTCGCGCCGGCGGCCGCCTCGAGCTGCCGCAGGGCCCGCTCCATCTGCTGCTCAATCACGGAGGGGAGCTTGCGCCCCTGCTCGTAGAAGAGGTTGCAGGCGGCCGTGGAGATCGTGAAGCCCGGCGGCACCGGGAGGCCGGCGTTGGTCATCTCGGCGAGCCCCGCGCCCTTGCCGCCGAGGATGTCGCGCATCGTACGGTTGCCGTCCGCCTTCCCGTTGCCGAAGAAGAAGACGTACTGCGGCGCCGCGGCCGGCTTCTTCGGACGGGCGGCCGGCTTCGCGGCCTTGCGTCCCGGCCGTGCGGTCTGCTTGACTGCCTTGCGGGTGGTCTGCTTTCTGCGTGCCGTTGTCTTTGCCATCGAGTGTGACTCCAGTCTCAGGACTTGTTTGCCGATCCGTACCGACGACCGCGCTGCGGCAATCCGCGGAACCCCACCAGCCCGGGGTCCGGAAACGGAACGCGCGGCGCGGGAGCTCACAGGGGCGAGGCGTTGCGGGGAACGACTTCCGAAATGTCCGCCAGCTCAAGCAGCAGCTCGTGCAGGCGCCACACCAGCGTCAGCCGCTGCCGGCGCAACGATTCCTCCTCCACCATCACGAACACGTCCACGAAAAACTGATCGACGACCGGACGGAATCCCGATGCCGTCCTGAAGGCCGCCGCATAGTCGCCCGCGGCCACGGCGCGCCGAATCGCCTCTCCGCGCGAGTGGTACTCCGACAGGAGCGCCATCTCAGCCGGCGTCGTCAACCGGTCGAGCGCGTCGACCGGCTGCCCGACAAGTTCGCGCGCAAGGTTCTTCACGCGCTTAAACGCCACGGCCAGGGCCTCGAAATCCGGCGTCCCTCGTGCGGCTCTGAGCGCCTCGAGGCGCCGCCGGCTGTCCAGCACGTCGCCGGCAAGGCCGTGGCTCGAGCCGGCAATGGCGTTGACTTCATCGTATCCGAAGCCACGCTGCTGGAACAGGTACCGGATGCGATCCACGAGGAACCCCTCGAGGTCGGACCGCTCCGCGCTGGTCTCCGCCGGGACCGCAATCCCCGCCTCGGCGTGAACGGTCAGACCGATCCGCGCCTGCGAGAGCAGCTCCGGGAGCCGCAGGGCCGGTTCGAGCCCGGTCAACTCGGGCAGATCCACGAGAATCCGGGCCAGGCCGTGCGCCTGCCGCCGGAGGCCGAAAGGATCTCGCGTCCCCGTGGGCCGCTCCCCTGCCGCAAAGAGGCCCACCACGGTATCGAGCTTGTCAGCCAGCGCGACAGACGCCCAGGTGACCGCCGCGTGCCCCAGCGCCTCGCGGGCCGGCGGCGCATCGGCTTCGACGCCGACCGGCAGGTAGTGGAGACTGATGGCGCGCCACACCTGTTCGGGGAGCCCCTCCTCGCGCGCGTAGATGCCCCCCATGGTGCCCTGGAGCTCGGTCAGCTCGCGCACCATGTGGGTGGTCAGGTCCGTCTTCGCCAGCAGTCCGGCCTGACGCGCCAGCCCGGCGCCGTCTCCCGCGCCAAGCTGCTCGCCGGCGATCCAGGCCGCCAGCTCCGCCATGCGTCGTGCCTTCGACAGGTAGCTACCGAGGCGCTTGTGGAACAGGATGGAGGCCAGCTCCGGCACCCGACTCTCCAGGCTCCGGCCCCGATCCGTGTCGAAGAAGAACCGCGCGTCCCTCAGCCGCGCCGTCAGGACCCGCTCGGCGTTCTTGGCGATCGCGGGCGCATCGGCTGCCTCCGTATTGGTGACCACCATGAACGCCGGCATGAGCGCACCATCGAGGCTCACCACCGGAAAGTAGTGCTGATGGTGGATCATGGTCGTCGTGAGAACCTCCTCGGGCAGCGTGAGGAACTCCGGCGCGAAGGCGCTCGAGATGACGGACGGATACTCGACCAGATCCGCCACCTCCTGCAGCGGACCCGCCGTGCCGGCCTGAGCGACGCCGACACGGCCGCCCAGGCGCCCGGCGTGCGCGTCGAGCTCGCGTGCGATCTTGTCGTGCCGCTCGCCGCGGTCGAGCACCACGAAGTTTTCGAGCAGCCGCGCCCGGTAGTCGTCGAAGGTCTTCACCCTGATCGCACGCCCCGCGCGACCTGACAGGGTCAGGAACCGATGCCCGTAGGTCACCGAGCCCGAACGCACCTCCTGGACCTCATGGGACTCGGCAAGCGGCGACCGTCTGATGACAAACGGCACCACGCGCCCGCCGTACAGAAACACCAGCCAGCGGATCGGCCGGCCGAAGAGCAGTTCGCCGCGCCCGTCGTCGAGCCAGGCGTCCCAGTGCATCTGCCGCGGAAAGGCGAGCGAGCGGAGGACCTGCGTCAGCACCGCCGGCAGGACGTCGACCGCCGCCCTGCCCCGCTGGACGCGCCGGTACGCCAGGTACGGGCCTCGCGGCGTCTGGGTCTCGCTCAGGTCGGAGACCTGGACGCCGTGCTTGCGCGCAAAGCCGATTGCCGCAGGCGACGGCTGCCCGTCCGCGGCGACCGCGGCCGAGACGGGCGGGCCCGTCAGCACCTCCTCGCGGTCGGACTGGCGTTCGGCCACCCGCGCCACCCGCGCCGTCAGCCGCCGCGGGGTGCTGAAGGTCTCGACGGCGGCCCCCGCCTCGAGGCGCTCGGCGGCCAAACTGGCTGCGACGTGTTCACCGAGCTGCCGCGTCAGGGCAGGAAGCCAGCCCGCGGGGATCTCCTCGGTCCCGATCTCGATCAGCAGTTCGCGGTCCATAACATCAGTGGTCAGTCAGTGGCCAGGGGCCGGTTGCGCGCCCTTACGTCTCCTCAGCCGGCCCGGGTATTGCGGCTTCCTCCACGTACGCCTGGGCGATCGCCACGGCGAGTTGGCGCACGCGGAGGATGTACGCCGTGCGTTCGGTGACACCGACGCTGCCGCTGGCGTCGAGCACGTTGAACACGTGGGAGCACTTCAAGCAGTACTCGTAGGCCGGCAGGATCAGCCGGGATCGCAGCAGCGTGTGGGCGAACGAGAAGTACCGGTCGAACAGATCGCGGTGCAGCGCCCCAAAGGCCTCCCGCGGCATGTCCAGGTGTCCGAACGCGTACTTCGACTGCTCGACCTCCTCCCGCAACCTGACCTCGCGGTAGCGCACGCCCGGCGCCCATTCCAGGTCGAAGACGCTGTCGACCTGCTGCAAAAACATCGCGATCCGCTCGAGGCCGTACGTCAGCTCGACCGACACGGGCGAGAGGGTGAGTCCGCCGACCTGCTGGAAGTACGTAAACTGCGTGATTTCCTGGCCGTCGAGCATGACCTGCCAGCCGATGCCCCACGCCCCGAGCGTCGGGGACTCCCAGTTGTCCTCTTCGAACCGCACGTCGTGGTGGCGCGGGTCGATCCCGCACGCTTCGAGGCTGCGCAGGTAGGTCGCCTGCACCTCGTCCGGCGAGGGCTTGAGAATGACCTGGAACTGCAGGTGCTTGAAGAGGCGGTTCGGGTTCTCGCCGAACCGCCCGTCGTCGGGCCGCCGGGAGGGCTGCACGTAGGCCACCTGCCAGCTCTTCGGCCCGAGTACCCGCAGAAACGTCTCGGGGTGCGAGGTGCCCGCTCCGACCTCGAGGTCCAGCGGCTGCTGAATGAGGCAGCCGCGGGCGGCCCAGAAGCCCGAGAGCGTCAGGATGAGATCTTGAAGGGTCACGGTCTATGGCCGCATTTCTCGCAGCACGCGCGTTGACTTCAGTTCCTTGTCGAGGTGCGTCAGAAGGAGTCTCCGGTGGACGGCTTCGAGTTCCCGGTCCACCCTGGCGGAGAACGGCAGCTCACCGACCCGCAGCGGGCTGACCGTCGCGGCGCCCTTGAGGAACACCAGCGCCTGGCTCGAGAGTTCAGCGCCGCACTCCTCCGGCGCGCGCCCGACGGCGCGCGCACACGGCACGCACGTGAGAACCGGCTCGCCCGCCATGAGGTACGCGCCGCCCTGCCCGAGGGCGTCGAGCGCGCTCCCGCACCGGTGACAGGCCACGTGCGACGGGAACACGCCCTGGAGCCTCAGCACCCAGTACTCGAAGTACCGCGCCAGGCAGTCGATCGGCACGCCCGCCGCGCACGCCTCGACGGTTGAGGCGCCCAGCCTGTACATCTTCTCGTTCGGGTCACCGTCCGGCGACCACTCATCGAGCAGCTCAGCGAAGTACGCCGCGTAGCCGAGGGCGCGCGGATCGACGGCAGCGAACGGAGACCGCTCGGCCTCGGCGTAGTTCAGGCTGACCAGCTCGCGCCGCTCCTTCTCGAAGTAGGCGACCGACACCTTGGTCAGCGGTTCGAGGGCGCCCCCGAACCGTGATCGGGACCTTCGGGCCCCGTGCGCCACTCCCCGCTTCTTGCCGCGGTCCTTCGTGAGGAAGACGACGATCCGGTCGGCCTCACCGAGCTTGTAGGTCCGGAGGATCACCGCCTCCGTCGTGTAAAGGGGCATCGTCGTGCGGGTCGCGCAGCCTCGCCTGGGCGATCAAACTATCTTACTACAGCGCGGCGTCATCCTTCGCCCCGCCCCACCCTCATCTCGTCCAGCACGCGGTCGTCCTCGCGCCACTGCTCCCGGACCTTGACATGGAGGTCCAAAAACACCCGGGCGCCGAAGAATGCCTCCAGGTCAAGCCGGGCCGCCGTCCCGATGCGCTTAATCATCGCACCAGCGCGCCCGACGACGATCGGCTTCTGCGACGGTCTGTCGACCAGAATCGAGGCGTAGATCCGCATCAGCCCCTGCTCGTCGGGCTCCTCGAACCGGTCGATCACGACCGCGCTCTCGTACGGCAGCTCACCGTGGGTGTGCGTCAGCACCTTCTCGCGCACGATCTCCGCCACCAGCACCCGCTCCGGCTGGTCGGTCAGGTAATCGGACGGATACAGCGCCGGCCCCTCGGGCAGATAGTCGAGCAACAGCCGCTCCAGCCGGTCGACGTTGTCGCCCGTCAGCGCTGAGACCGGAACGATCTCCGCGAAGGCGTACGCCGTCCGGCACTGCTCCATGAGGGGCAGCAGCCGCGGCTTCGACACCAGGTCGATCTTGTTGAGGATCAGGAACACCGGCCGCTGGACGTCGCGGAGCAGGTCGATCACGAACCGGTCGCCCCGCCCCGGGCGGAGCGTCGCGTCGGTCACCAGGGCCACGACGTCCGCCTGGCGGAGGCTCTCGACGGCCGCGTCCACCATCCTGACGTTCATGCGGTGCATGGGGCGGTGGATGCCCGGCGTGTCGGTGTAGACGACCTGCCCGTCGGGCAGGTTACGGACGCCGATGATCCGCGTCCGTGTCGTCTGCGGCTTGTCCGACACGATGGCCACCTTGGTGCCCACGAGCCGGTTGAGGAGGGTCGACTTCCCGACGTTCGGGCGGCCGCCCAGCGCCACGAATCCTGATTTCATGAGGCTCCCGGACGGCTGTTCCTATCCCTCATCCGCCCGTGCCGCTGGCTCAAGACGACGCCGGATTCGAACCCGGTGGACGCGCCGCCGCTCGGCATCGAGCACGTCCACCGTGAGGTTGTCGATGTCGAACGTCTCGCCGACCGCAGGAACGCGGCCGAGCCGGGAGAGGATGTAGCCGCCGACGGTATCGAACCCTTCGCGCTCGATGTGCACGCCGAGGCGCTCGCCGGCCGCGTCGATATCCGTCTTGCCGCTGACGACGAACACGCCGTCGCCTTCGTCGACCACGGGTTCGGACTCGCGGTCGTACTCGTCGCGGATCTCGCCGACGATCTCCTCCAGCAGGTCCTCGAGCGTCACGAGGCCCGCTGTGCCGCCATACTCGTCGACGACAATCGCGATCTGCACCTGCTGCCGCTGGAATTCCCTGAGCAGTTCGGACACCCGCTTGGTCTCGGGGACGAAGTAGGCCGGCCGCATCAGGCCCTCCAGCGCGCCCGGCGTCGTCCCCTCGTCCTGGACCTGGATGAGGTCCTTGACAAACACGAAGCCGAGCACGTTGTCGAGGCTGTCCCTGAACACCGGCACGCGCGAATACCCCTGCTCGCGCATCAGCGTCCGCAGCGCCGCCAGCGTCGCCTCGCTCTCGATGGCGACGATGTCGGGGCGTGGCGTCATGACCTCTCGCACGAGGGTGTCGCCGAAGTCGACGATGGACTGCAGCAGCCTGCGCTCGTCGCCCTCGATGAGGCCTTCCTGCTCGCCGGCCTCGAGGTAGGCCGTCGCCGCGTCGGCGTCCTGCCCCGCCTCCTCTCCGGCCACGGGCGACACGGCTGCCCGATCCCGGCGCACGCCGGGGAGCCGCATGAGGGTGGCGGTCACGGGGAGCAGCAGGCGATCCAGGATGGCGAAGGACGGCAGCAGCACCTCCAGCACCCGTTCCGGATCGCGGCCGACGATGAGCAGCGGCGCGATGTGAATGCAGACGAGCAGGATCCCCGCCATGGCGAGGACCACGAGCGCCCCCGCCTGCAGGCTGGCAACCTTGATCTCGGCGGCCAGCAGCACGGTCGCCACGACAATCACGAGACCGAACAGCAGCCGCAGCGGCAGGAAGAGCTGAATCGGGTCGTCAAGGTAGCGCCCCAGGTCGGCCCGGCGCCCGCTGCGCTCAGCCATCAGCCGGAGCGACAGGCGCATCAGCAGGTCGAAGGCCGCCTCGATGGTGGCCAGGTAGGCGGCGAAGCAGGCGAGCAGGAACAGCAGCAGAGGCGTCATGCGGATGCCCCCCGCTCGATGAGCCCCTCGGGAAGGCGGCCTTTCCGGCGAAGCCGCCGTTCCAGGCGTGCCATCTCGCCGGCGTCGGCGTGGTGGTCGTAGCCCAGCAGGTGTAGCAGGCCGTGCAGCGCCAGCACCCTCAATTCAACTGACAGCGCGTGGCGGGCCCGGCGGGCCTGGCGCGCGGCCCGGCCCGTCGCAATGACGATGTCCCCCAACACGATCGGGGCCGTCGATGTCCCGGGTGCCGAGCCTCGGCCTCCGCGGCTCCGAGTCTCCCGCGCTGCCGGGAACGACAGGACATCGGTCACGCGGTCCTGACCCGCGAAGGTGCGGTTGAGCCGCCGCATCGCGGCGTCGGAGACGAGTCCGACGGCCACCTTTCCGCGCGCACGCGCCGGCGCCACGGACCTCAACCAAGCCGCCAGGACGGGAGCACGCGCGGGTCGTCCCGTTGCGTCCGTCACGCTGACCTCGATGCCGCGCGCCGAATGGAGGTGTCGCATGCGCCCGCCTGCCGTCTCAGGTCGCCCGCCCGGTGACGCCGTTCCCGAGCGAGAACGCTTCGTACGCCTTGACAATCTGCTGCACCAGCTTGTGCCGCACGACGTCCCGGTCATCGAAATACACGAAGGCGATGCCCTCGATGTTCGCCACGATCTTGAGCACCTCGATCAGGCCCGACGTTCGCCCAATCGGCAGGTCGATCTGCGTGATGTCCCCGGTGATGACCGCCTTCGACCCGAACCCGAGGCGCGTCAGGAACATCTTCATCTGCTCGGACGTCGTGTTCTGCGCCTCGTCGAGGATCACGAACGAATCGTTCAGCGTGCGGCCGCGCATAAACGCAATGGGCGCAATCTCAATGGTCCCGCGCTCGAGCAGCCGCTCGACACGCTCGGCTTCGAGCATGTCGTACAACGCATCGTACAGCGGGCGCAGATAGGGGTTGACCTTCTCCTGCAGGTCCCCCGGCAGGAAACCGAGCTTCTCACCCGCCTCGACGGCCGGGCGCGCCAGGATGATCCGGCTGACCTTCTTGGCGACCAGGAAGCTCACGGCCTGCGCCATGGCGAGGTACGTCTTGCCGGTACCCGCCGGACCGATGCCGAACACGATGTCGTACTGCTCGATCGCGTCGAGATACGTGCGCTGGTTCGGACTCTTCGGAGCGACCTGCCGTCGTCCGACGGGGCGCGCAGCGTGCTTCAGGAAGTAGTCGCGCAGGGTGACGTTTCCGTCGTCAACAACCAACTGCGAGGCCGTCTTCACGTCCCCGTTGGTCAGGCGATATCCCTCGCGGATGAGCGACGCCAGCTCCGCAACAATCCGCTCGGCCTTGGCCTCGTTGAGTGGGTCGCCGTCAACCAGAAGGTCGTGTCCCTGCGTGCGAATGGTGAGGTTCAGAAAGGACTCGAGAAACCGCAGGTTCTCGTCGTAGGGGCCGAACAGCGTTTCAATCCCCTCCTCGGGGACTGTAATCTTTCGCATTTTCGCCCGCCAGGCGGAACTATCTCCTTTCCTTACTGATAGTTACCAGCGGCATCCTAACACAACCTCGACACGACGGTCAATGAAGAGGCTCCCGGTGAGGCTGCCAGAGTTGACCGGCGGTCCGGCGCGAATCACCGCGTGTTGTGCTCGCCTGTCGAACTGCTCCTCGTCGATCTCGGCAGCGACACGTACGCGCGGCCCGAGCAGTGGATGGGGACGATGGCGCGGCCGGCCGGACGGCGCGCTCGCCTACGGCCCGGTGTGCCGTGCAAGGTCCACGCGCAGGTGCAGATCGGCCAACTGCCGGTCGTCGACCTCGGAGGGCGCCTCCGACATCAAGTCGACCGCGGCTGCGGTCTTCGGAAACGCAATCACCTCGCGAATCGAGCTCTCCCCGGCCAGGATCGCGACGATGCGGTCGAGCCCCAGGGCGATGCCGCCGTGCGGCGGCGTGCCGTACTGGAGCGCCTCGAGGAAGAATCCGAACCGTCGCCGCGCCTCTTCGTCGGTGATGTTCATCAGCCGGAAGACCCGGCTCTGCAGCGATGCGTCGTGGATCCGGATGCTGCCGCCGCCGATCTCACTGCCGTTCAACACCAGATCGTACGCCTGCGCACGAACGCCTGCCGGGTCCTGCTCGAGGCGGTCGAGGTCGTCGAGCCTTGGCGAGGTGAACGGGTGATGCATCGAGACAAAACGCCGTTCGACGGCGTCCCATTCGAACAGCGGGAAGTCGACGACCCACGTGAATGCGAACGTGTCGGAGGCGAGCAGCCCTTCCTGCTTCGCGATCGCCAGGCGGAGGTGCCCCAGCACCTTCGAGGTCTCATCAGCCGGGCCGGCGGCCAGCAGGAGGACATCCAACGGCCCGGCGCCGCATCGCGCGAGCACGTCGGAGAGCACGGCCGCACCCGCCGCCTTCAGGATCGGGCTCTGCGGATCGCCGCCCTCGGTCCGCCGTGCCCACACGAGGCCGGCTGCACCCAGCTGCCTTGCCTGCGCCCCCAATTCGTCGAGCTGCCGCCGCGAGAAGCGGGCGCCCCCCGAAACAACGATGCCGCGCACGGCGCCGCCGGAGGCGACGGCATCGCGGAACGGCCCGAAGCCGCAGTCGGCAAAGGCCGTCGACGCATCGACGATCTCCATGCCGCACCGCAGGTCGGGCTTGTCCGATCCGTAGCGGGTGATGGCCTCAGCGTAAGTCATCCGCCTGAACGGCGTCTGGACAGGGCGGCCGATCACCTCGAAGACGGCCGCCATCAGCGGCTCGATCAGCGCGAAGATCAGGTCGGGCCGCGCGAACGCCATCTCGACGTCGATTTGCGTGAACTCGGGCTGCCGGTCGGCACGGAGGTCTTCATCCCGGAAGCACCGGACAACCTGGAAGTACCGATCCGCGCCGGCAATCATGAGGATCTGCTTGAAGATCTGCGGCGACTGCGGCAGCGCGTAGAACGATCCCGGATGGACGCGGCTCGGCACCAGGTAGTCCCTGGCCCCCTCCGGCGTCGATCGCGTGAGCACCGGGGTCTCAATCTCGAGGAACCCCTGCGCGTCGAAGTACCGCCGGACGGCCAGCGCCACGCGGTGGCGCAGCGCGAGGTTCGCCTGCAGGCGGGGACGCCGCAGGTCGAGGTAGCGGTACTTCAGGCGCAGGTCGTCGGAGGCCGCCACCTCGTCGGCGATCTGGAACGGCGGCACCTTGGCCTCGCTGAGCACCGCGATCTCGGACGCCTCGATCTCGACGGCGCCCGTCGAGAGCTTCGGGTTGGCCATGTCGGCCGCGCGCGCGCGCACGACCCCCCTGACGCCGACGACGTACTCGGCGCGGAGCCGCTTGGCCACCGGGAGCGGCGCGTCGCCCTCCCGCACGACGACCTGGGTCAGGCCTTCCCTGTCGCGCAGATCGAAGAAGACGAGCGAGCCGAGATCGCGCGTCCGGTGCACCCAGCCGAGCAGGGTGACCTCGGCGCCGATGTCCGAGGCGCGCAGCGCGCCGCACGTGTGGGTGCGCGTCCAGGTTCCAAGCGGATCGGTCATGCGGGGCCTCGTCGAAGGGTCCGCCGTTCAGCGTCCCCGCCGCGCCAGGCAGTAGGCGACTGCCTCCGCGCGCGGGACGGTCTCCTGCGTCCCGGTCTTCATGTGCTTGACAGTCACCAGGCCGCCGGCCAGCTCGTCGTCGCCGAGGACGAACACCACCGGCGCGGCCAGCCGATCGGCGCGTTTGAACTGCGACTTGAGGGTGCGAGCCTCGTAGTCGACCTGGGCGTTCAGGCCGGCGCGGCGCAGTTCGCGCAGCAGGCCCAGCGAGGCCCGGCGCGCCGCGTCGCCGAGCGCGGCCACAAACACATCCGGCCGCGTGGCGGCCGCCTCCGGCGCGGCGGAGGTCGCGAGCACGAGGCGCTCGATGCCGGCGGCAAAGCCGATGCCGGCCCGGTCCGGCCCGCCCAGCTGTTTGACGAGGCCATCGTAGCGCCCGCCGCCCAGCAGCGCGTTCTGGGCCCCCAGCCCCGGCGCCAGCACCTCGAACGTCGTCCGCCGGTAGTAGTCCAGCCCGCGCACGAGCCGGTGCGAGATCCGGTACGGGATGTCAAAAATGCCCAGATACTCTCTGACCGCCTCGAAGTGCCGGCGGCACGGCTCGCAGAGATAGTCGACCGAGTGCGGCAGCCGATCGATGATGGGTTGATCCGGGGGAACCTTGCAGTCGAAGATGCGCAGCGGATTGGTCGCCGCCCGGCGCTGGCAGTCGCCGCAGAGCCGCTGGACGTCCTCGCCGAGCGCCGCGACCAGCGCCTGGCTGAATGCCGGCCGGCACGCGGGACACCCAACCGAGTTGATCACCATCTCGACGCCGGAAATGCCGAGCTCGGTCACAAGCGTCCACGCGAGGTCGAGAATCTCCCCGTCGATCGACGGGTCCTCGACGCCGAATACCTCGACGTCGAGCTGGTGGAACTGGCGGTAGCGGCCCTTCTGCGGCCGCTCGTAACGGAACATCGGGCCGATGCAGTACAGCTTCGGCACCGCCATGGCCTGCTCGAGGCTGTGCTCGACGAACGCGCGGACGATGCTGGGCGTCGCTTCCGGTCGGAGCGTCACCCGTTCGCCGCCTTTGTCGGTGAAGGCGTACATCTCCTTCTGGACGATGTCGGTCGTCTCGCCGGTGCCCTTGGCGAACAGCTCCTCCCGCTCGAGGATTGGCGTCCGCACCTCCGCGTACCCGTACCGCTCGAAGACGAGCCTGGCCGTGGTTTCGACGAACTGCCAGCGCTCGACCTCGCCCGGCAGGATGTCTCGTGTTCCGCGAACGGCAGCAATCATGATGTTTAAGGCTCCCGTCAGATCCGCGGGAGCGTCACGTCGAGCTGGGCCTGGTACTTCCCGCGTTTGTCGGCGTAGGAAGTCTCGCACGGCTCGTCGCTCTGAAAGAAGATGACCTGGGCAATCCCCTCGTTGGCGTAGATCCTCGCGGGCAGCGGCGTGGTGTTCGAGATCTCCAGCGTGGCCGTCCCTTCCCACTCGGGTTCGAACGGCGTCACATTGACGATGATCCCGCACCGCGCGTAGGTCGACTTGCCGAGGCAGATGGTCAGCACGTCCCGCGGAATCCTGAAGTACTCGACGGTGCGGCCGAGCACGAAGGAGTTCGGAGGCACGATGCAGACATCCGCCTTGACGTCGACGAACGAGCGCGGGTCGGACAGCTTCGGATCGAGGACCGTCGTGTGGACGTTCGTGAACACCTTGAACTCATCGGCCACCCGGATGTCGTACCCGAACGACGAGAGGCCGTACGAGATCCCGGTCCGCACCTGGCGCTCGACGAACGGCTCGATCATCCGGTGCTCGCGCGCCATGCGCCGGATCCAGCGGTCGGATTTGACGGTCATCGACAGTCCTCAGCGCCTGAACAGCGCAAACAGCAGCGTGAGCACCAGGCTGACAACCAGGCACGTCGCAATCGGCACGTAGGCTGTGAAGCCGCCGCGGCGGTACACAATGTCGCCCGGCAGCCTGCCGAGCGGGACGCCGACCATGATCAGCAGGCCGATGCCCGCGATGGCCAGCCCGACGAGAAGGAGCAGCTTGCCCATCAGCCCCGTGCGCCGCGGCGTGCGACGGCGCGCTACCTCAGCTCGACGCTGCAGAAGAAGTACCCAAGCTCGAACGCCGCCGTCTCGGGCGCGTCGGATCCGTGCGTGGCGTTGCGCTCGATCGATGTCCCGTAGTCCCGCCGGATCGTGCCCGGCTCCGCCTTGGCAGGATCGGTCGCCCCCATCAGGCCCCGCCACGCACGGATGGCGTCCTCGCCCTCGAGCGCCATCACGATGACCGGACCGGACGACATGTACTCGGTCAGCGCGTGAAAGAACGGGCGCTCGCGATGAACGGCGTAGAACCCCTCCGCGTCTTTGCGAGTCAGCTGCACGAGGCGTAAGGCTCGAATCTGCAGCCCCGACTGCTCGATGCGATCGATGATCTTCCCTGCCAGGCGTCGAGAGAAGGCGTCCGGCTTGATGATGGCCAGTGTGCGTTCCATGAAGGGATTATAGGGCAAGCGGGACGCCTGCCCTACTCTGAGGCTAGCGGAGCGAGGCGACCGCGGCCCCGATCTCCGCCGGGCTGCGCACCACGCGGACGCCTGCGGCCTCGAGCGCAGCCATCTTCTCCGCCGCCGTTCCGGTCCCTCCGGCGATAATCGCGCCCGCGTGTCCCATCCGGCGCCCGGGAGGCGCCGTCTGGCCCGCGATGAAGCTCACCACCGGCTTCCGGAAGCCGCGCCGGATGTAGGCGGCCGCCTCTTCTTCCGCCGTGCCCCCGATCTCGCCGATCAGCACGACCGCTTCGGTTTCCGGATCGGCGTCGAACAGTCGCAGGGCATCGACAAACGTCGTCCCGATGAGCGGGTCCCCGCCGATGCCGATGCAGGTCGTCTGGCCCAGGCCGCGCAGGGTGAGCTGGTGGATAGCCTCGTAGGTGAGCGTCCCGCTCCGCGACACGATGCCGATGCCGCCCTCCCGGCAGATATGGGCCGGGATGATCCCCGCCTTGCACCGCCCCGGCGAGATGACGCCGGGGCAGTTCGGCCCGATGAGCCGCGTCGGCGTGTCCCTCAGAAACGTCAGCACGCGCATCATCTCGAGCGTCGGGATGCCTTCCGTGATGCACACGACGAGGCCGATCCCGGCGTCGGCGGCCTCTTCGATCGCGTCGGCGGCGTACTGCGCCTGCACGAAAATCACCGAGGCGTTGGCCCCGGTCCGGCCGACCGCTTCCGAGACCGTGTTGAAGACCGGCCACCCTTCGTGCGTCGAGCCGCCCTTGCCCGGCGTCACGCCGCCGACCACGACGGCGCCAGCCGCGGCCGCCTGTTTGGCGTGAAACGTGCCCTCGCGGCCGGTCAGGCCCTGCACCAGCAGGCGCGTGGACGTGTCAATCAGAACGGACATGGGTCGATGTCAGCTCCTCACGGGGTGCTCAGGTGCCACGTGCTACGTGCTGGCCTGCGTCGCCGCCTGCACCGAAAGCGCCACGACCTTCGCCGCCGCCTCGTCCATCGTCTCAGCGATCGTGAAGTTCAAGCCGCTCGCGGCCAGCATTTGCCTGCCCGTCTCGACGTTGGTGCCCTCCATCCGGACCACGATCGGCACCCGCACGCCAAGCTCCCGCACCGCCGAGACGACTCCCTCGGCCAGCACGTCGCACCGGAGAATCCCGCCGAAGATGTTGATGAGCACGGCCCTGACGTTGTCGTCGGACATGAGGATCTTGAACGCGTTGCGGATCTGGTCCGCATTTGCGCCGCCGCCGACGTCGAGGAAGTTCGCCGGCTCCCCCCCTGCCAGCTTGATGATGTCCATCGTGGCCATCGCCAGGCCGGCCCCGTTGACCATGCAGCCGACCGTGCCGTCGAGGCGGATGTAGTTGAGCGAATACTTCGACGCCTCGATCTCGAGGGGGTCCTCCTCGGAAAGGTCCCGCAGCTCACGCAGGTCGGGATGCCGAGCCAGCGCGTTGTCGTCAACCGACATCTTGGCGTCGAGCGCCAGCAGGTGGCCGGCTGCCGTCACCACGAGCGGGTTGATCTCGACAAGCGACGCATCGGTCGCAACACACGCCTCGTAGACGGCCATCATCAGCGGCGTCGCCTTCCGGACCTGGGCGCCATCCAGGCCGAGGCGGAACCCGAGCTTCTTTGTCTGGAACTCGAGCAGGCCGACCGCCGGGTTCACGTACTCCTTGAAGATGAGCTCGGGTGTTCGGGCGGCAACCTGTTCGATCTCGACGCCGCCGGACGGACTGGCCATCATCACCGGACGCCCTGCGGAGCGGTCAATCACCAGGCCGAGGTACATCTCCCGCGCAACCTGGAGCCCCTCTTCAACGAGCACACGCAAGACAACACGCCCCTCGGGGCCTGTCTGGTGGGTCACCAAACGCATGCCCAGGATGTCCTGCGCCAGATGCTCGGCCTCGTCGGACGAGGTCGCCAGCTTCACGCCGCCGCCTTTGCCCCGCCCGCCGGCGTGAATCTGCGCCTTGACGACGACCGTGCCGCCCAACCGCCGCGCGATGTCTCCTGCCTCAGCCGCCGTCGCCGCGACTTCTCCGCGCGGTACCGGCACGCCGTGCCGAGCCAGGATGGCCTTCGCCTGATACTCGTGGATCTTCACAGGAGACACCTGCCGGGTTCCCGGCGCCCGCAGTCGTCAGGCCAGACGCCCTCGCGCCCGTGACCTCGCTGCCCGCCAACCCCGATCCCTGATCCCCGAACTACATGTTCGCGATGATCGCGTCGCCGAACTGCGATGTCTTCAGCTCGGTGGCCCCGTCCATCTGGCGCGCCAGATCGTAGGTCACTTTCTTCTGCTGGATCGTCCGCTCAATCCCAACCTCAATCAGGTCGGCTGCCTCCGTCCATCCCAGGTGCCGGAGCATCATGACGCCGGACAGGATGACCGAGGCCGGGTTGATCACATCCTTCCCCGCGTACTTGGGCGCGGTGCCGTGCGTGGCCTCGAAAAATGCAATCTCGTCGCCGATATTCGCGCCTGGCGCCATACCGAGCCCGCCCACCTGCGCGGCGCACGCATCCGACAGGTAGTCGCCGTTGAGATTCGGCGTCGCAAACACATCGTACTCGGCGGTCCGCGTCAGGATCTGCTGGAAGACGCTGTCCGCGATCCGGTCGTTTATCAGCAGCTTCCCCTCTCGCGGCGCGCCGGCCGCCACCTCATCTTCGGTCACCACGCGGTCCCGGAACTCCGTCCTGGCGACCTCGTAACCCCAGTCGCGGAACGCTCCCTCGGTGAACTTCATGATGTTGCCCTTGTGCACGAGGGTGACAACCCTGCGGTTGGACAGCAGGGCCTGGCGGATCGCCATCCGGACCAGCCGCTTGGTGCCGGTCTCGGAAATCGGCTTGATGCCGATGCCGGAGTCGGGCCGCACGCGCTTGCCCATCTCCCGCTCGAGAAACTGGATGATGTTCTCCGCCTGAGGCGTCCCCTTCGCCCATTCGATGCCGGCATAAACGTCCTCGGTGTTCTCGCGGAAGATGATCACGTTCATCCGCTCCGGATGGGTCACGGGGGACGGCGTGCCCGCATAGTAACGGACAGGGCGCACGCACGCATACAGATCGAGCACCTGCCTGAGCGTCACGTTCAGGCTGCGGATTCCGCCGCCCACCGGCGTCGTCAGCGGACCCTTGATCGCGATCTTGTACGCCCTGACCGCCTCGAGCGTGTCGTTGGGCAGCCACTCGCCGGCGATGTTCTTCGCCTTTTCGCCCGCCAGCACCTCGAACCAGGCGAGGCGCCGCCTGCCGGCGTACGCCGTTGACACCGCCGCGTCGAACACCCTCACACTGGCGCGCCAGATATCCGGCCCCGTGCCGTCGCCTTCGATGAACGGCACAATCGGATCGTCGGGCACCTCCATCTGGCCGTTGCGGAATCTGATGGGCGTGCCAGTCGAGGGCGGCTTGAGCATCGTGAAGTGAGGCATCGAGAGACTCCATGAGACGCGTCGGAGAGTCCGCGCGCCGAACTGCACTGGGTCGTGGCCGACGCGCGCGTTAGGTCACGTCCCCTGCACTCGCAGCGCGATGTTCACAGAGAGTGTGGAAAACTCTGTGGAAAAGAGGGGCGTTTGCCGCGTCAGGCACGCATGAAACCGGCCGTTTTACCTCTTTGCACCATCGTGGTGCGTGACGGCACGGCCGCACACGTCAACGCTCGAAAACGATCATTATACTGTGGCGCACGTCACGGACACTCGGCGGCACGGTTTCGGCCGCTTGCCACCGGCGGACGCCCGGAGATAGAATCCCGCACCCGGCAGTTCTGCTTCCATTTTGCCCTGCCGCCGAAGGCCTCCGATGCCGTCGGCAGCTGCCGCTTCAGCGTAGGAGGTCCGGATGGTGGACAGCTTGACCCACGATGTCCTCATTCTTGGAGCAGGGCTGGCAGGTTTGAGGGCTGCCGGCGAGATCTCGCGCCGCCTCGAAGGCAGAGTCGACATCGGCATCGTCTCCAAGGTCCAGCTGATGCGCGCCCACTCCGTGTGCGCGGAAGGCGGCACGGCGGCAGTCCTCCGAACCGACGAGGGCGACTCGCTCGACCTGCACGCCTGGGACACGATCAAAGGCTCGGACTTCCTCGCCGATCAGGACGTCGTCCGGCGGTTCGTCGCCGCCATGCCGCGCGAGATACACCTGCTCGACCACTGGGGCATCCCCTGGACGCGCGACGAACACGGGCGGATCGCCCAGCGGCCGTTCGGGGGGCATTCGTACCCCCGCGCCACGCTGGCGGCGGACAAGACCGGTTTCTTCCTGATGCAGACGCTCTACGACGAGCTGCTGCGCTACAGGACGTTCACGCGGTACGACGAGCTGTTCGTCACGGACATCCTGACCTCGGAGGGGCGGTTCGCGGGTCTGCTCGGCATTCACGCGCCGAGCGGCGAGGTGGTCACGCTGCGGGCGAAGGCCCTGCTCATCGCCACGGGCGGTGGAGGCTGCCTGTACGGGTTTACGACCTACTCCGAGACGGTCACCGGCGACGGCATGGCGATGGCCTTCCGCGCCGGTCTTCCGCTCGAAGACATGGAGTTCCTCCAGTTCCACCCGACGGGTCTCGTGCCCTCGGGCATCCTCATGACCGAAGCGTGCCGCGGCGAGGGCGGCTACCTCGTCAACAGCAACGGTGAGCGATTCATGCAGCGCTATGCGCCGAGCAAAATGGAGCTGGCGCCGCGGGACATGGTATCGCGAGCCGAGACGACGGAGATCCTGGAGGGGCGGGGGTTTCCCGGGCCGGACGGCAAGGACTACCTGCACCTGGACCTGACGCACCTGGGAGCGGACCGGATCAACCAGCGGCTGCCGCTCATTCGTGAGGTGTGCATCAAGTTCGTCGGCGTCGATCCGATTGAGAAGCCGATCCCGATTCGCCCTGTGGCGCACTACTCGATGGGCGGCATCGAGACGGACATCAACGGGCTGACCCGGCTGCCCGGCGTGTGGGCCGCGGGCGAGGCTGCGTGCGTCTCGCTCCACGGCGCCAACCGCCTGGGATCCAACTCGACGGCGGAGTGCCTGGTCTGGGGAGGGATCACGGGGGCGGAGATTGCCGCGGCACTGCCACGACTGCCCGCGCCGCTGCCGATCCCGGCAGCCCAGTCGCGGCAACGGCAGGCTCACCTCCGCGAGCTGCTGAATCGCGAAGGCCCGGAGAACCTGTACGGCCTCAGGCGCGAACTGCGCGCGGCGATGGACCGCTATGTCGGCGTGTACAGAAAGCCGGACGAGCTCTCGGCAGCGCTCGACACCGTCCGCGACATCCGCGCCCGTGCGTCGGCAGCGCCGGTCCCCGACAAGGGCACGGTCTACAACTCCAATCTGTTCCACGCGCTGGAGCTCGAGAACCTGCTCGACCTGGCGGAGGTCACGATCCTGGGAGCCCTGCGCCGCGAGGAATCGCGCGGCGCGCACGCCCGGCGGGACTTCGCCGCGCGAGACGATCAGAGGTGGCTCAAGCACACGCTGGCGTGGCAGACCGAGGCGGAGCCGCGCCTGGGCGACAAGCCCGTCACCATCGACACCTGGGAGCCCGTCGAACGGAAGTACTGAGGTCGGAGGTTAGCATGCTCGAATACAAGGGCCGGACCAATCGTCTCGGCATCTGGGGCTGGCTGGGCGGCGGGCGCTGGGGGTGGGAGCGCTATCTGTACACCCTGCATCGCGTGACCGGGCTGGGACTGCTCGCCTACTTCCTGCTGCACATCGGGCTCACCACGTTCCGTGCGCTGGGCGAGCCTGCGTGGGCAGCTGCGATGGCCCGCGTCAGCGGGCCGCTGTTCGTTGCCGGGGAGTACCTGGTGTTTCTGGCCGTCGCCTTCCACGCCGCCAACGGGATCCGCCTCGTGCTCGTCGAGCTGGGCTTTGCCGTCGGCAAGCCGATCGAGCCGGTCTATCCGTACCGCACGTCGGTCGACGTGCAGCGGCCGTTGGCGGTCGGCGTCATGGTGGTGGCGGCCGTTGTCGCCGCGCTCGGCGGCATGGACTTCTTCCTCCTGCACTAGGGAGCCTTCGACATGCGTGAGCAACGCTTGTGGACGTGGCATCTGGCGGCCGGCATCGTGATTCTCGTGCTCCTCGGCCTGCACATGGCCGTCATGCACCTCGACGCCCTGCTGGGCATCTTCAACAGCGCCGGCGGACACCCGGTCGACTGGGCGAACGTGGTGGACCGCGCACGAGGCGCGTTTTTCACGGTGACCTACATCGTCCTGCTCGGCGCCGCGCTCTTCCACGGCCTCTACGGGCTGCGGAACATCATCGAGGAGCTGAACCCCGCCGAGCGTCTCGGCAGGGTGGTGAACACCGTGCTGCTCGTCGGCGGCATCGGGTTGTTCGCCGTCGGATCGTGGGCCGCATGGGCCAGCTTCCAGCTGGCCCGGAGCATCTGACGATGGTCGCATCCACCGAGCACACCGAGGTCGTGTTCCGCATCCGCCGGTTCGATCCCGCGCAGGACGCCGAGCCCCACTGGAGCGACTACCGGCTGCCCCACACCGGGGGCATGACGGTCCTGGACGGGCTCAAGGCGATCAAGGAGACGCGGGAGCCGTCGCTCGCGTGGCGATCCTCGTGTCGGATGGGCGTGTGCGGGTCGTGCGGCATGTTCATCAACGGCCGGGCGCGGCTCGCGTGCAACACGCAGCTGACCGAACTCGCAACGCCTCTGGTCACCGTCGCGGCGCTGCCGAACTTCGACACGATCCGGGACCTCGTGCCGGACCTCGCGCCGATGTTCGATGCCCACGTCGCACTCCAGCCGTTCCTGATCCGGGAGGACGCCGCGGAACTGCAGGAGCCGACGGCCGAGTACTGGCAGTCTGCCGAGCAGCTCGAGCAATACCTGCAGTTTTCGTACTGCATCAAGTGCGGCTGTTGCATGGCGGCGTGTCCCACCTATGCGACCGACCCCGCGTATTCGGGCCCGATGCCGCTGGCGCAGGCGCATCGTTACAACACCGACGGGCGCGACGGCGGGTTCGGCCGCCGCAAGGCCCTGCTCTCCGGAGGCCGGGGTCCCTGGCGCTGCCACTACGCCGGCGAGTGCTCGCGTGTGTGTCCGAAGGGCGTGGACCCGGCGAAGGCGATCCAGCTGATGAAGCGCGAGCTGGTGCTCGACTACCTCCGCCTCAGAAGGGCGAAGTGCCCGTCGGCGCTGGCGGCGAAACCGGCCGGCCTCGCGCGGCGAGCCGACATCCCGGCGGCGCCGGCGCCGACCGTGCCACGCAGGTAGCTCCTACTTCGTCAGCGCCAGCGTGAACACGCGCTGGTCGGCGAGGTCGGTCACCTGCACGGTGTCGGCGCCAATCCGCTCGACGCGGAACCGCGTGGCGAACGTCTCTCCTTCCTTCACCAGGTGGAGCTGGCCGGCGGCCCTGATCACGGCAGTCCGCACGGTTCCGCCCGGCGACGCGTCCTCCGCGAGGCCGCTCAGCGTCACGACCGGCCTCGGAGGCGTCAGCACGGCCGACGCCGTTGACAGGGCCGGCGCCGGTGCCTGGACCGGGGCCTCGGCAGCCCGGTTGCGGAACCGGAAGGGGTTTCGTCCCGGCCTTGTCAGTGGGGGCACATCGGCGAGATACGCGCGCAGTCTGCCCGCCTGCGACTGGACCTCGCGCACCATCGGGTCGAGCGGAGACGCCGCGCCTTCCGCCGCCGGAGCCGGCTGCGGCGCAGGCACACGGCGGCCTCCCGTCTGGGTGGCCAGCCACGCGGAGAGAGCCACAACGGCCAAGGCGAGCACGAAGCCGGGTCGGGCGCGCATGATTGGGCCGCGCGATCGTAGCACTTCCGCCGGAACGGTCCAAACGGCGCGTCCGTCGTGTCATGGCGGCTCCGCGAGGTGTGCTATGATTCGCCGTGCACCCCTCCGCGGCCTCCGCTCAAGTCAACGCCGCCGCCGGCACGCAGCCCGTCGTCATCATTCCCGCCCGATACCAGTCGTCGAGACTGCCTGGCAAGCCTCTCGCCGACATCGGCGGGCGGCCCATGGTCGAATACGTGTACCGGCGCGCCGCCCGCGCCCCGTCGGTTGCGGCTGTCGTGGTGGCCACCGACGACGAACGGATCGCGCAGGCCGTCCGGGCCTTCGGCGGCATCGCGTGGATGACCAAGCCCGATCATCCCAGCGGCAGCGACCGGCTGGCGGAGGTGGCTGCAGAGCTCACCGCGGCCGTTGTCATCAACGTGCAGGGCGACGAACCGCTCATCGATCCGCTCATGATCGAGCAGGTCATCGCGCCGCTGCGAACCGACGCCTCGCTGCAGATGTCGACGCTGCGCCGGCGGATCACCGATACCGCCGAATGGGTTGATCCGAACGTCGTCAAAGTCGCCGTCGACCGGTCGGGCTTCGCGCTCTACTTCTCCCGCGCTCCCATCCCGTACGTCAGACGGCCGGCGGCCGGGACGGCGTCCGCCGCCGGCAGCCTCACGGTGGAGGGGCCCGCTCCGAACGGGGAGGCCGGCCCCTGGAAGCACATCGGCCTGTACGCCTACCGCAGAGAGTTCCTCCTGACCTTCGCCGGCCTGCCGCCGACACCGCTGGAGCAGGCTGAGTCGCTCGAGCAGCTGCGGGCGCTCGAACACGGCTACCGCATCATGACCATCGAAACGGACCGCGACTCGATCGGCGTGGATACGGCCGAGGATCTCGAGCGCGTCCGCCGGCTGGTCGCAGCCGCCCCCCTGGATGAGGTTCTCCATGCAAAACGCTGACGGTCGCCCGGTCAAGTACATCTTCGTGACCGGCGGTGTCGTGTCGTCGCTGGGCAAGGGCCTGGCCGCCGCCTCGATGGGATGCCTGCTCGAAGGACACGGGTACCGCGTCACGCTCCAGAAGTTCGACCCGTACATCAACGTCGACCCGGGCACGATGAGCCCGTTCCAGCACGGCGAGGTGTACGTCACGGACGACGGCGCCGAGACGGATCTCGATCTCGGCCACTACGAGCGGTTCACCAGCACGGTCACCACCCGGAACCACAACTGGACGACGGGAAAGATCTACCAGTCGGTCATCCAGAAGGAACGGCGCGGCGAGTACCTGGGCCGGACCGTCCAGGTGATTCCCCACATCACCAACGAGATCAAGGAGAGCCTGAGGGCGATCGCGTCGGATGTAGACGTCGTTCTCGTGGAGATTGGCGGCACCGTCGGCGACATCGAGAGCCAGCCCTTCCTCGAGGCCATCCGCCAGTTCCGCCAGGACGTCGGACGCGACAACACGCTGTACGTGCACGTGACGCTCGTGCCGTTTATCAGCACGGCCGGCGAGCTGAAGACCAAGCCCACGCAGCACAGCGTCCGGGAGCTTCGCGCGATCGGGATCCAGCCCGACATCCTGCTCTGCCGGACGGACCGGCTCCTCCCGCCGGAGATCAAGAGGAAGATCGCGCTCTTCTGCGACGTCGCCGAGGAGGCGGTGGTCACCGCCAAGGACGTCTCGTCGATCTACGAGGTGCCCCTCGTGTTTGCCGAACAGGGGCTCGACCGGATCATCCTCCGGTACCTGAAGATGCCGCAGACCGAGCGGCGCATGAAGGCCTGGGAGGACTTGGTCGACCGGATTCAGCATCCCGCCGAGGAACAGACGATCCACATCGTCGGCAAGTACGTCGGGCTCGAGGACTCGTACAAGAGCCTCAGCGAGGCGCTCGTGCACGGCGGGCTCGCCCACCGGCTGCAGGTCCGGTGCCGCTGGGTCGATGCGGAGGCGCTCGAACAGGACGAAGGCGCGCGCCTGCTCGACGGCGCCGACGGCATCCTCGTCCCCGGAGGCTTCGGCACGCGGGGCACGCGCGGCATGATGCGGGCGGCCCAGGTCGCGCGCGAGCGTCAGATCCCGTACTTCGGCATCTGCTACGGGTTCCAGTGGGCGGCGGTCGAGTTCGCGCGGACCGCCTGCGGCCTGACAGGGGCCGACTCGACCGAGTGCAACGAGGAGGCGCCCGACAAGATCATCTACAAGCTGCGCGATCTGCTGGGCGTCGACGATCTGGGCGGGACCATGCGGCTCGGCCAGTACCTCTGCCAGATTGAGGCCGGCTCGCTCGCAAGCCGGATCTACGGGAGCACGCTCATCTCCGAGCGCCACCGCCACCGGTACGAGTTTAACCGGCAGTACGAGCCGATTCTGGCGGCGAAGGGCCTGCGGTTCTCCGGGCGTTCGCCGGACGGCAAGTTTATCGAGATCGTCGAACTGGACCACCACCCCTGGTTCATCGCCGTGCAGTTCCATCCCGAGTTCAAGTCGAAGCCGCTGCGTCCGGCGCCGCTCTTCGCGAGCTTCGTCGAAGCCAGCTACCGGCATCGGTGCGAGAGGCTGGCGCAGGCGTCCTCCAGACCCTCCGCAGGGTAGCCACCGGGTCCGCCGGCCGCGCTGCGGGCGGCCGCCGGCCGCTCCTGTATAATGGACGCCGTGACTCCCGTCCGGATCGGCGACATCACGGTCGGCGGCGGGGCGCCGTTCGCGCTGATCGCCGGCCCGTGCGTCATTGAAAGCGAATCGCACGCGCTGGGGCTGGCCACCGCAATCCGCGACATCGCGGCCGACGCCGGCGTGCCCTTCATCTTCAAGGCCTCGTACGACAAGGCCAACCGGACCTCGCTCGCCTCGTACCGCGGGCCCGGGCTCTCCGAGGGGCTGCGCATCCTCGCGCGGGTCAAGCGGGAGGCGGGCGTGCTGGTGCTGACGGACATCCACGAGCCGCCGCACGCAGCCGCTGCAGCGGCCATCGTCGATGTCCTCCAGATCCCGGCCTTCCTGTCGCGGCAGACGGACCTGCTGGTGGCAGCCGCGAAAACCGGACGCGCCGTCAACATCAAGAAGGGGCAGTTCCTCTCACCGCGCGACATGCGGCACCCGATTGCGAAGGTGACGAACAGCGGCAATCCGCGCGTGCTCGTGACAGAGCGCGGCGCCTGTTTCGGGTACAACAACCTCGTGGTGGACGTGCGGTCGTTCCCGATGCTGCAGGAGCTCGGCGTGCCGGTGGTCTTCGACGTCACCCACAGCCTCCAGTTGCCGGGCGGCGGCGACGGCGTCACGGCCGGGCTCGCCGAGTACATCGTCCCGCTTGCGTCGGCGGGCGTGGCCGCGGGCGTGGACGCGGTGTTCCTCGAGGTGCATGAGAATCCGACGCAGGCGCGAAGCGACGCCCAGAACGCCCTGCGTCTCGACGCCTTGCCCTCCCTGCTCGCCCGGCTCACCGCAATCGAGGAGGCCGTCCGGCGCGGAGCGCCGCGCCCTGTTCCGGGCGCCAGGGGCGTCGGTCCATGATGACTACGACAGAACAGGACGACCTCGAGTTCGCGCGGGACGTGCTCAAGACCGAGGCGGCCGCGATCCTCGCACTGGTGGATCGGCTTGATGCCGGCTTCGGGGCGGCCATCCGCCTGCTGTTCGAGTGCCGCGGCCGCGTCATCCTCACCGGGATGGGCAAGTCCGGCATCGTCTGCCGCAAGATCGCCGCGACGTTGTCGAGCACCGGGACGCCGTCGTTCTTCCTGCACCCGGCGGAGGCAATCCACGGCGACCTCGGCGTGATCCAGGCAGACGATGTCGTCGTCGCCCTCTCCTACAGCGGGGAGACCGACGAGCTGCTGCGGCTGCTGGAGACAATCCGGCGGCTGGGCGCGCGCCTGATTGCGATTACCGGGTCGAGGGCTTCAACGCTTGGCCAGGTCGCCGACGCCGCCATCGAGTGCCGAGTCAGCGAGGAGGCCTGTCCCTTCAACATCGTCCCCACCTCGAGCACCACGGCGGCGCTGGCCATCGGCGACGCGCTCGCCATGACGCTGGCCAGACGCAAGGGCTTTCGGCAGGAGGATTTCGCCAGCCGGCACCCGGGCGGCAAGATCGGCAAGCGCCTGATGCGTGTCGAGCACCTGATGCACACAGGCGAGGAGATCCCGTCGGTCGGCCTCGACACCGCCATGCGCGACGTGATCTACGAGATGTCGCGCAAGGGGCTGGGGATGACGTGCGTCCTGGACCCGGACGGCCGCCTTGCCGGCCTCATCACCGACGGGGACCTGCGGCGGCACATGGGAACGCTGGCGGACATCCTCGCGCGCGGGGCCGGCGACGTCATGACGCGCGAGCCGACCACGATCGAGGCGTCGGTGCTGGCCGTCGAAGCGCTCAACGTCATGGAGAGACGCAAGATCACGTCGCTGCCGGTCGTGACGCCCACGCGCCACGTCCTGGGCGTCCTGCACCTGCACGACCTCTGGCGGGTCGAGATGTTCTGATGACCGACTACGCGGTCCTGCTCGCGTCTCTGTTCGCGCTGCTGCTGGGCCTGACGGTGGGCAAGGCCTGGGAGCGGTACAAGCTGCGCGACGGCCGGTGGATTGACCGCCGCAAGGCGCGGGAGTCCCCTCATTACATCCTGGGCCTGAACTTCCTCGTCTCGAACCAGATCGACCTGGCGATCGAGGAGCTGAGCAAGGCCGCCCGCCTCCACAGCGACGCCCTCGAGATCGACATGATCCTGGGCAACCTGTACCGAGAGAAAGGACAGGTCAGCCGGGCGGTGCATGTCCACCAGGAGCTGCTGCAGCGGCCCAAGTTGACGAAGCTGGAACACGCGTACGTGCTGCTCTGCCTCGGACTGGATTTTAAGCGCGGCGGCTTCGTCGATCGCGCGTTCGAGGCCTTCACCGAGGTCCTGAAGCTGGATCCGCAGAATCAGTACGCGATGGTGAACCTCGAGAAGCTCCACGAGGAGCAGCACCAATGGCAGGAGGCCTGGGAGATCCGGCAGCGCCTCAGCAAACTCGGCACGCCGGCCGACCTGCCGCGCCATCAGGAGATCCTCGCGTTTCTCGAGAACGAGCGGGGCCTGCAGGCGCTCAAGCGCGAGGACCTCCGCACGGCGGCGTCGCACTTCGAGGCCGCGATCGACCTTTGTCGGAGGGCCATGCCGGCCTACCTGCATCTCGGCGAGGTCCGCGCCCTTCAGGGTCAGCCTGCGAAGGCCGCGGAGATCTGGGAAGAGGCGATCAAGGTCGCTCCGGATCGGGCCTACCTGGCCTTCGACCGCCTCGCCGCCGTGTACCCGCAGATGGGTACGCCCGAGCGGTTCCCGGAGCTGTGCCGCCGCCTGATCGCCGCCAACAGCCAGGACTGGCGAGGCCGGCACGCGCTTGCCGGGTATCTGGCGGCCGCCGGCGCGCCACGGGATGCCCTAGAACTCCTGTTCGAGGCGCTCGCACACAACCCGCACGCGCTCACCCTTCACGAGGCGATCTGGCAGAACCTCCTGCGGCTTGGCCTCGATCCGGCGCTCGTGGAGCGGTACGTCGACCTCACCGGCCAGTCCGTCTTCTACCTCGATCCGCACGTCTGCCTCCGGTGCCGGTATCGAAGCACCGAACTGCTGTGGCAGTGCCCGCACTGCCGCGAGTGGAACACCTTCGTCGAGGACAGGATCTCGCCGGCCCAGGAAGGCAGTGACGCCGGCGAACCGGCGGCTCAGGACGAGCCCGCCGCCAGGGCTGTCAGCGCCCGGTAGAGTTCGTCCACCTGCCGGTCGGTCGCCGCAAACGTCCCGTCGGTCCAGACCACGAAGTCCGCCCGCGCGGCTTTCAGCGCAATCGGCCACTGAGCCGCCAGGCGGGCCCGTGCGTCCGCTTCGCTGAGGCTGTCGCGGGCCATCACGCGCGTGAGCTGTTCCGCAGGCTCGCAGGCCGCGACCACCACCTTGTCGAACGACTCCTCGTGCCCGGTTTCGAAGAGGAGCGGGATATCGGCTGCCGCCCAGCCGCACGAGCCCTGCGGCGCCGCCGTGGCGAACCACGCGTCAATCGCCGCGAGGACCTCCGGGTGCACGAGCGCCTCGAGATCGCGGCGCGCCGCACCGTCGGAGAACACCAGCGCGCCGAGCGCGCGCCGGTCGATGGCGCCGTCTGGCCCGACCGCCGCCGCGCCGAACCGCTCCACCACGCGGGCCGCGGTACGGCTTCCCGGTCTCAGCAGCTCGTGGACGATGGCATCGGCATCGATGGTGGGAACGCCGAGGGCTTGGAGCCGACGCCTGACGTAGGTCTTCCCGGTCGCGATCCCGCCGGTCAGCGCAACCCTCAGCGCCGCTCCGCCCGCCATGCCCCCTCCGCCGCGAGCACGGTGCTCGCGAGCAGCATCGCGATCGTCATCGGGCCGACGCCGCCGGGCACCGGCGTGAGCGCGCCTGCCACCTCCGCCACATCCGGGTGCACGTCTCCGACGAGGATGGATCCGCGAGCCTCGAAGCGGTCGAGACGCGCGCGGTTTCCGGCGAGGATGGAGCGGGCCACGACCGGGTCCGTGACCGTGTTCATGCCGACGTCGATGACGGTGGCCCCCGGCCGCACGAACTCGGGCGAGACAAAGGCGGGCCGCCCGATCGCCACGATCAGCACATCCGCAGAGGCGGCCACAGCGGGCAGATCCCGCGTCTTCGTGTGACACATCGTGACCGTGGCGTCCCGGTGCAGCAGGAGCAGCGCCATCGGCTTGCCGACGATGTCGCTGCGGCCGATGACGACCGCCCGGGCGCGCGCGACCGGGATCTCGTACCGGTCGAGCAGCTCCAGGATCCCGCGCGGGGTGGCGGCAACGGGCCCCGTGCGCTTCTGCACGAGGCGCCCGACGTTCTCGGCGCTGAACCCGTCGACGTCCTTCGCCGGGTCGATGGCATCGAAGACCCGCTGGGCCGCCCCGGCGCCCAACGCGGCCGGCAGCGGCGCCTGCACAAGAAGCGCATCGTGTGCGGGGCTGCCGTTCAGTCGTGTCACGAGCGCCAGCGTGTCGCCGATGGTCGCCGACGCCGGCAGCCGTTCGAGGTCGGCGCGGATGCCGATTTCCGCGGCTGCCCGCAGCTTGTTCCGCACGTAGACCTCGGAGGCCGGGTTGTCGCCGACGAGCACGATGCCCAGCCCGGGCGGGCGGCCACGCTTCGCGATGACCGCCGCCACGCGCGGCTGAAGTTCCGTCCGGATGGTCTGCGCGAGGGCGGCGCCGTCAAGGATGCGTGCGGACATGGCCTAGTGACCCGCTCCCTTCCACCTCCCGCCGGCGTCCTTCCGCTTCGCCAGCTCGGGATGCCGGACGAAACTGTGGCGGTACCCATACCCGAAGTAGACGACCATGCCGACCGCCATCCAGATGATCAGGCGTTCCCACGTCGCGCGCGGCAGGCCCGCCATCAGCGCCAGGGCAACCAGGGCCGAGAGCGCCGGCACGAAGGGGACAAGTGGCGTCCTGAACGGCCGTTCCAGCTCGGGCCGCTGGTACCGCAGCACGATGATCCCCACCGACACGATGACGAAGGCAAACAGGGTGCCGATGCTGACCAGGTGGCCCAGCACGTCGATCCGGAAGAACCCGGCTGCCAGCGCCACGGCGACGCCGGTCACGATGGTCGTGATGTGCGGCGTGCGAAACCGCGGGTGGATCCTCCGGGCCCAGCCCGGAAGCAGCCCGTCGTTGGCCATCGAATAGAAGATGCGGGGCTGCCCGAGCATCATGACGACCATGACGGAACTGAGGCCCGCGATGGCCCCCAGCTTGACCAGGAACGGCATGACGCCGAACACAGCCGCCCAGGCCGAGCCGGCCGACAAGGTCGCGGCGGCGTCAATCGCCACCGCCATCGGAGCCGGAACGCCCAACTGCGTGTACGGCACGAGGCCGACCATCACGAGCGAGACCGCGACGTAGAGCACCGTGCAGACCACCAGCGACCCCAGGATGCCGATCGGCATGTCCCGCCTGGGGTCCTTTGCCTCCTGAGCCGCCGTCGACACGGCGTCAAAGCCGATGTAGGCGAAGAAGATGACGCCCGCCCCGCGCAGGATGCCGCTCCAGCCGAACTCGCCGAACGTCCCCGTGTTCTGCGGGATAAACGGCCTCCAGTTGGCCGCGTTGACGAAGGCCGCGCCCGCGGCGATCACCATCAGCACGACCGCAACCTTGACAATGACGATGACGGAGTTGACGTTGGCGGACTCCTGGATCCCGATGACCAGCAGGCCGGTGACCAGCGCGGCGATGATGACGGCCGGCAGGTTGAAGACCGCCGTGACCGTCGTGCCGCTTGCGAGCGTCACGACCGTGCCGGGCGCGGCGCTGAGGGCGGCCGGGAACTGGATGCCGAAGTCGTGCAGGAAGCTCACCATGTACCCCGACCAGCCGACGGCCACCGTCGCCGCGCCGAGCGCATACTCGAGGATCAGGTCCCACCCGATCACCCAAGCGAAGAACTCGCCGAGCGTCGCATAGCCGTAGGTGTAGGCGGATCCGGCAATCGGCACGGTGGAGGCAAACTCGGCGTAGCACAACCCGGCGAGGGCGCTGGCGAAGCCGGCCAGCACCATGGACAGCACGATGGCGGGACCGGCGTGGGCAGCCGCCGCTTGGCCGGTCAGCACGAAGATCCCCGTCCCGATGATGGCGCCGATCCCCAGCGTGATCAGGTTCACGGGCCCGAGGACCCGCTTGAGGCTGTGCTCGCCGGTGGCTCCGGCTTCTTCCTTGATCCGTTCGATCGACTTGGTCGCGAGTATCGACATGAAGCGATTCCTCCCGTGCCGCGGGACGCCACCGGAGGCGCTCGGCACGCGCCCGCCGGCCCAAGGCACGCGTGGTCCGACAGGCCGCGGCATTATACAGCGAGATCGCGCGGCGCCCACGACGCCGCCGGACACAGGAGGGCGGCGTCTATCCCGCCTGGGCGAGGGTGCGTGTCCGAGGCGAGACGGCAAACCGAGACATAAACGCCGTGCTCAGTTTTCCCGCGGCGAAGTCCGGCTCAGCCAGGATGCGCAGGTGCATCGGCAGGCTCGTCTGGATCCCCTCGATCACCGTCATCTCGAGCGTCCGGCGCATCCGGGCAATCGTCTCCTGCCGGTCCCGCCCGTGGGCGATGATCTTGGCGATCATCGAGTCGTAGTACGGGGAGATGGTGCACTCGGAGTGGGCGGCCGTGTCCACGCGGACCCCTGGGCCGCCCGGCACGGCAAACACGTGAATCAGCCCCGGCGACGGCACGAACGTGTCGGGGTCCTCGGCGTTGATCCGGCACTCGATCGCGTGCCCCGAAAACGTCACCTCGCTCTGCTTGAACATCAGCCGCTCGCCGGCAGCCACGCGGATCTGCTCTTTGACGATGTCGATGCCGGTGACCATCTCCGTCACCGGGTGCTCCACCTGGAGCCGCGTGTTCGCCTCGAGGAAGTAGAACTTCCCGTCCCGATCCATGAGGAACTCGAATGTGCCGGCGTTGGTGTACTGCACCGCCCTGGCGGCGTCCACCACGACGCCGCCCAGCCGGCGGCGCATCTTGTCACTGAGCGCCACCGACGGGGACTCCTCGATGAGCTTCTGGTGGCGGCGCTGAATGGAACACTCGCGTTCGCCGAGGTGGATGACGTTCCCGTGATGATCGCCCAGGAGCTGGAACTCGATGTGCCGGGGCGCTTCCAGGTACTTCTCGACGTAGACGTCGCGCACGCCGAAGGCCGCCTCGGCTTCGCGCTGCGCGGTCCGGAACGCCTGCCCGAGGTCGCCGGCGCTGGCGCAGACCCGCATGCCGCGGCCGCCGCCGCCGGCCGCCGCCTTGATGAGCACGGGGTATCCGATCTCCTGCGCGACCTTGAGCGCCTTCTCCTCGCTGTCGAGTACGCCCTCGCTGCCGGGCAGCACCGGTACGCCGGCCTTCTTCATCACCCGCCGGGCCCGGGCCTTGTCCCCCATCAGGCGGATGACCTGCGGATCGGGCCCGATAAACTTGATGTGGCAGGCCTCGCAGACCTCGGCAAAGTACGCGCTCTCGGAGAGGAAGCCGTACCCGGGGTGGATGGCATCGGCGCCGGTGATCTCCGCCGCGCTGATGACCGCAGGCACCGAGAGGTAGCTCTCCGCCGCACGCGCCGGCCCGATGCACACGTCCTCATCGGCGAACCGGACGTGCAGCGCGTTCTCGTCGGCCTCCGAGTACACGGCCACGGTCTTGATGCCCATCTCGCGGCACGCGATGATGACCCGCAGGGCGATCTCGCCGCGGTTTGCGATCAGGATCTTCTTGAACATGGAGGCTCTGGTCCGCCGGCCCTATGTGGCCCGGATGGCGAAGAGTCGCTCGCCGAACTGCACCGGCTGGCCGTTCTCGACGTACACCGTGACGATTTCGCCCTGGTACTCGGACTCAATCTCGTTCATCAACTTCATCGCTTCGATGATGCACAGCACCTGCCCCTTCCGGACGCGGGCGCCGACGTCCACGAAGGGCGGCGCCCCCGGCTCGGGCGCGCGGTAGAACGTGCCCACGATCGGGGACTTCACCACCGCAAGCTCGACTGCGTCGGGAACCGGTGCCGGCGCGGTTGCCGGCGGCGCCGGGACGGCGACAGGCACGGCCGGCGCCTGCACGGACCCCGGCGCGGCGGCCGCCACACTCGGCTGCGGGCTCGCCACGGGGGGCGGCTGCGCCGAGGGGACGGCAGCGGGCAACCCGTCTTTCCTCACGCGGACCTTGACCCCGTCCTGCTCGATCTCCAGTTCGGTCAGGTCGTGCTCGCGCACCATCTCGAGGATCTGCTTGAGTTCACTCAGGTCCATCATGGCCATTCTGCCGCCTCGGCGACGTTCTCCAACCCTCGGCCGGCGCGCCGGCTTCCCGCGGAAGCTGGCAACGTGCAGTCCCGGGCCGAGTGGCGAAGTATCTCCCGTCCGTGCCCCTGAAGTCCAGCCCGCCGCGCTGCCCGCCCCGGCATTCCGTGCTGCCACCGCCTGCCAATGCGGACTGCTCCCACCCCCCGCGTGGTTCACGGGGTCTCCGGCGAGGCACAATCCTATCAGATAGCGCCCGCAGGCCGCACCTGCCCAGGCGGGCACGGCTGCCAGAGGAGGGCCACTCCCGGCCGGCAACGGCGGGGGTGTCACGCGGCGGAACGGCGCCGCTCCCGATCCGCCAGGATCCCGTCGAGCCGCGTCTGCAGGACGGCAATCACGAGCCGAGTTCGTTCGTGCTCGGCCGCGTCGGCAGCGGCCGTGGCCGGCTCACCCTGTTTCGGTGCCCGCACGCGGCCCGTGCCCCCGGCGCGCTCCTGGCGGCTGGCCCTCGCCGGCGGGATGGCCGCGGGTGGCGGCGGAGCTGCCGCCGCCGGGGCCGGCGGACCGATGCGGGAGCGAAGGTCGCCGACGAGCTTCTCCAGCTCCGGATCGTGGCGGGCGAACTCGAGCGCCCACACGTAGTACTCCAGCGCCTCTTTGAGCTCGCCGCGGCGCTGATGGATCTCGGCAAGACCGCGGATGGCAGCCAGGTTCTCCGGAGCTGCTCCCAGGACCGTCTTGAGCTCAGCCTGCGCCGCGTCCAGTTGGCCCAACTCCAGCAGGGCGCGGCCCAGCGTGACGCGTGCGGAGAGGTACGTCGGATGGGTGGACAGGCCGGTGTTGCAGGTCTGGACAGCTTCGTCCAGCAGCCCGGCCCGCCGGTATTCCTCGGCGAGCTGGGCAAAGGCGAGCGACGCCGGGTCCCGCTGGACCCGGCGCCTCAGTTCTTCGATGCGGGGGTGGTCAGCCACGGCTCCATTCTAAAGCGAAACCGTGATCGTTACCGTTGTTGTCGCCGTCCGCCCCTGGTTGTCCGTGATCGTCAGCCTGACCACGTAGGTCCCCGCAGCCGCGTAGATGTGCTCGGTCCGGTCGCGGGAGGCCCTGTCGCCGTCGCCGAACTCCCAGTCGTAGCTGCCAATCCCCGACGGGCTGCTCGACTCGGAGGCGTTGAAGTAAATCCGGGTGCCGACCTTGACGGTCGTCGGCGAGTAGCTGATCTTCGCCACCGGCGCACCGGGTCCGGTCGTGCCGACGGTGACGCTCTGGCTGGCCGTGTGCGTCTTCCCGGCGTCGTCGGTGACCGTGAGCGTGACGTTGTACGTCCCGGGGACGTCGTACGACTTGGACACGGTCATCCCGCTCTGCGGCGTGCCGGATCCGAAGTTCCAGTCGTAGCCGACGATCGTCCGTCCGGCACCGGCCTGCGACGCCGCCGCATTAAAGAAGACTTCCTGTCCCACCACCGGCGCCGTGGGAGAGAAGACGAAGCTGGCGGTCGGCCGCGCGCTCGCCGACACGACTACCTTCTGGCTCGCCGATGCCTTCAGCCCGCGATCGTCGGTGACGGTGAGCGTCACGGTGTACTCCCCGGCCAGCGTGAAGGCGTGGGACGTCACGCGCCCGGCGCCAGTGCTGCCGTCGCCGAACGCCCAGCTGTACCCGACGATGGTCCCATCGTCGGTGCTGCTCGACGCGTCGAAGAGCACCGAGGTGTGTTCAGCCGGGGCGGTAGGCGAGAATACGAACGCAGCGGTGGGCGTGCCGTTGGGCGGCAGGATGACGCCCGCCGGCACCAGCCGAATCTGGACCGAGCGGCTCACGGCGTTGGCGTAGTCGGTGCCCGTGGGTGTCGCCAGGATCGCGATTGTCGTCTGCCTGTCGACGGATTCCACCGGGGCGGGCGGTGCGGTGTAGCCGGCCGTCGCCCGGCCGTCGCCGCCGGTCACCAGGCTCCGCGCGGAGAGCTGACCGTAGTCGGCGGCCACGCCGTCGACGGTCATCTCCAGCCGGATGGGAAGGTTCGCGACCGCGTTGCCGTCCCCATTGCGGGCGAACACTGTGATCACGGACTGCGACGCCCCGTCCTGCGTGAGGACGTCGGGGGTGGCCGACATCGTGAGGGACGTGCCCAGCTCGGACGGCCCCGCCAGCGGCGGTTGGGCGGTCTTCTTCACCGTACAGCCGGCAACCATGGCCGATGCGGCCAGCGTGACGACAAGTGCGCGGAGTGCTCTGCCCATAGGTGTCTGCTCCGGCAAGAACCGGAATCCTCGTTGATGCAGTGCCGGCTACTGGGGATCGCCCCAGTCGGCGAAGTTCACGCTCATCTTGCCGGTGACGCTCACGTCATTGCCGGCCTGGTCCCGTCCGTAGAGAGTGATCTCGGCGATGGTGGAAATCACGAGGCTGCCGCCGCCCCCGACCAGCGCCTTGAGCGGTGCTTCGAGCTTCGCCTGCGCCCGGACGAGCACGAAGGCGAGCGACATGCCGTTGGCCGTCACCGTGCCGGTCGCGGCGCCGTCGAAGGGATACGGCACGTCGAGGCCCGGCGTGTTCCGGCCGTCCGCGCGGATGTAGGTGACCCGATACCGGGTGACGGTGATCGCGTTGGTCGAGGACGGCGCGGTCGGGTTGTCCGCAGTGCCGGGGTCCTTCATCGCGATGTGCAGCGTCGCCTGCCCGAGGTCCTCGTAGACCGTCGGCATCTTGACCTGCTTGCCGTCGACGGTTGTGCTGACATTCGTCACGACGTCGGACTGGAGGATGTTGCCCGACTTCCCCGGCTCCGCGCCGGAAGACGCAGCCAGCTCGTCGATGATGAGATACGACGATGCGCGGCCCTGGCGCACCGCCGAGCCGCATGCGGCGGCGGCGAAGAGCGCGCACACGGCCAGCGCCATCGCCGGCAGCCTGGTGTTGGTACCACTCATGAGCCTGTTCACCCTGCGCCTCCTGCCCTGCTACTGCACCCGGATGATTCTCGGGGTGATGAAGATCAGCAGCTCGTAGTTCTCGGTCTTCTTGTCCTCGTTCTTGAAGAGCCAGCCGAACAGCGGGATGCGGTTGAGCCCGGGCGTCCGGTTGTTCTTGAGGTCCTCGGTGGTGTCGTAGATGCCGCCGATGACCGTGGTTGCTCCATCCGGCACGAGCACGCGCGTCGAGGCTTTCTCTGAGTCAATCGCCGGGTTCGGCTGTTCCGGGCGCACTACTGAATAGTTCGGGAACGAGTTCTCGACCTCGATCTTCATGAAGATCGTGCCGGCCGCCGTCACCTGGGGCGTGACCTTCAGCGACAGCGCGGCGTCCTTGAACTGCACGGTGGCCGGCGTCAAGAGCGCGCTCGATCCCCCGATCACGGAGCCGGCCTGCGCCGTCGTGTACGGGATCTGCTGGCCGCGCATGATGAACCCCTCGACGTTGTTCTGCATCACGACGCGGGGCTGCAACAACACGCGCGCCTTGCCGTCCCTCTCGAGGGCAGACAACGCCATGTCGAGGCTAAACGAGCCGTTGATACTGCCAAGTGCCAGGTTGATCTTGCTTTGGACATCCTGCGAATCAGGAACGCGAAGGACGTCTGCCCCGCCGCTAACGCTGTTCGGGAATGCGAGGCCCGTTGTATTGCCCAGCCCCGGCGCCATGCGCCCGCTGAAGCCCCACTGGACGCCCAGCGCCCGCGCGTAGGCGGTGGTCGTCCGCACGATGCGTGCCTCGATCTCGACCTGCAGCTCGGGCTTGTCCAGCGTGGCAATCAGGTCGGAGACCAGCGTGAGCTGGTCCGGCAGATCGCGGACGATCAGCATGTTGGTGCGCGGGTCGAACTGCACGGTGCCGCGCTTCGAGAGCAGACCGCTCTTCTCCAGCAGCGGGCGGACCTCGTCGCCCTTGGCGTAGCTGAGCTGCTTGGTCATCGTCTGCAGCTCTCCCGACAGCGCCTGCTCCTCGAGCAGCTTGCGCCGCTGGGCTTCCTCGTCGGCGAGCACCGTGAGCGGCGCGATTCGGATGATCGTGCCCTCCACGGAGTACCCGAGTTTGTTGGCGCGCAGGATGATCTCCAGCGCCTGATCCCACGGGACCTCCCGCAGCGCCACGTCGACGGTGCCCTGGACGGCCGGGTCGATCACGATGTTCAGCCCGCTGATCTCGGCGAAGACCCGCAGCACCGCGCGGAGGTCGAGGCCCTGGAAATCCAGGCTGACGGGCTGACCGGTGTACCGCTTCCCCTGCGGCGACGACGGCGCAGCCTGCGGGACCGAGGGGGACGCCGGAGACGCAGCCGGAGCTGGCGCCTGAGGCGGCGCGGCGGACGCCTGCTTGAGCGCTGCCATCGGATCGACAGACACGACCCCGCCCCTCGACGCCGGCATCTGGGCCGTCGCCGGCGCAGGCGGGGCTGGAGCCGGCGCTTCCGCCGCCTCAGTGGTGACCGTCTGGATGACCGTGGCGGCGGCGTCGAGCGGGGCGGCCTGCGGATCGAGCTCCACCTCAATCACGTTGCGCGCGCTGCGTACCGTGTGCCGCGCCGGCTGAGCCAGCGACAGCCTGACCTGCGCCGCCCTGGCGCCGTCCTCCTCGGTCGCCTCCTCCACCGTCACCGCCGACACCACCCCCTGCACGCCGTCGGGCACGCGGTTGGCGGCGCCGGTGGCGCTCACGTGACGGAGACTCACGAGGATGGTCAACGGGTCGGGCCGGGAGGTCGAGTACGCCACGGGCTCGGTCGCCTCGATCAGCACCGACGTGCTGCGCGCGTTCGTGCGCGCGGAGATTCCGGTCAGCTGCGGGCCGGTCGTGGCGCCGCTGGCCACGGCGACGACCCCCGCCGCCGCCGAGACAGCCAGCGCCAGTGCCAGAGCAGGCCTCCGACGCACCCACCACCGCACCATCAGGCGCGTCCTCTCATGCGTAGCCGCCCTCGACATCGGTTCTCCCCTCTCCGCTTCTACTTGATCTCTTTGACCTCTTGGGCCACCCGCAGCGTCGTCCGAACCTCCCGCTGCTTGACGAGCGACAGCGGATCGTTGACGTCCTGCACCATGACGAGGCTGTCCGCTGTAATGGCCTTGACCGTCCCGTCGAACAGGCGGTCGTTCGGGTGGACAACAAACGTCTTGGTGTCCGGCCCCTGTACCAGGGCGACGTAGCCGCCCCGATACAGCATCACGCCCTTGAGGGCGATCTCCGCGACCGACAGCCCGGCCACACCGTCGGGCCGCCTGTCACCGGAACGTCCTTCCGGGCCGCGACGGATGAGCACGAGAAACGGATCGCGACGTCCCTCGGCGCGGTAGCTGAAGCTCTCCTGCTGCAGCGCCGGCGGCAGCGTCAGCTCGGCGGCCTTTGCGGCGGCTGCCGGCTGGCTCTGCTGCCCTGGCTTCGGCGCCCCGGCGGGCCCCGGGCTCTGGGCTGAGGCAGACGCCAGGCTCAGCAGGGAGCCCGCCACGACCAGCGCGTTCAGCAACCTCCACCCTCTCGTCATCGTCAGCCCCTCGACGTCCGCGTCCTCGCGCCTCCGCCCGTCGCGATCACCGCGCCACACCCGGGCCGCCCGCCGGCTTCGGCGCTGCGGCCGGCGCGCCGGCCGGCGGCGCGGCCGCTCCCGGCGCCGGCGCCGCGCTTTTGGGCGGCGCGGCCAGCAGCACGAAGGTCGTCGCCACGAACTCCGCCGTGATCGTGGAATCCGGCTCCTGCTTGTCCTTCCCGCGAATCGAGATGTCGCTGATGTTGATCAGCCTCGGCAACTTGCTCACGCGATCGAAGAACAGGCCGAGGTTGTGGTACCCCCCCTCGATCTCGACGGTGTACGGCACCTCGGCGTGCAGCTGCTTGGTCACCGGCGGCGCCGGCCTGAACCGTTTGACCTCGAGGCTCGACTGGACCGCCAGCGTCTGGATCCGGCGCAGAATCTCAGCCGCGTCCTTCTCTTCGGGCAACACCGACTTCAGCCGCGCGAGGCGCTGCTCGAGGTCCGTAACCTGGCTGCGGAACTCCGGCAGCCTCCGCGCCACGGCCTGGCCCTTCGCGATCTCGGCGCGTAGCGCATCGAGCTGCTGCTGGCGGACCGCCATCTCGGAGGTCGTCGGCGTCACGTGAAAGTAGTAGAACGCCACCAGGGCGGCGGCTGACAGAGCCAGGAACAGCCCGACCTGCGAGTACCACGGCAGCCTGTTCAGGTTGAGCGCCATCGTATGTCCATCCCTGCTGTCTTACTGGCCCGGGGGCGCGAACTCCGCCTTCACGGGCACGCGGATCAGCTCGCTCGTGCCGGCCGGTCCCGCCTCGACCTGCGTGTCGCCGAGTTCGACCTGCTTGAAGTACCCGCTGGCCGCCAGGTTCGTCACGAAGTCGGAGGCTGCCGTCATGGCCGTGCAGCGGCCCGTGATCATCAGGGTATTGCCCTGCTGTTTCAGCTCGGTGAGCCACAGCATGTCCGGAAGACTCCGGCTGATCTGGTCGAGCAGGTGCACCGCCTGGCTCTGGCCGCGGCGGAGCTGCTCGATCAGCGCGACGCGCTCCTGCAGTTGGCCCCGTCGCTGCTCGAACTCCTCCACCTGCTGGATGAGGGTCCGCAGCACCTGGGTCTCCCGCTGCGCCGCGGCGATCTCGTCGTCCAGCCGCGCGGACTGCGTGACGAGCGACCAGTACCACCAGCCGATCACGAGCGCCGTGGCCAGCAGGATGAGGCTGCACGCCACTGTCAGCCGCTGGGCCAGCTGGAATGCCGGGCGGCGTTTGCCGCGTTCCCGCTCCACGGACAGAAGGTTGATGCGAATCATCGGTCGCCTGCCCGTCTCAGCGCCAACCCGACCGACACCGCCGCCGTCGGCGCGACGTCGGCCGGCTCGTCGACGCCGAACTTCGCGGCGTCGAAGACCACCTTGCGGAACGGATCGAACGGCTCGACCGGCGCCCCGAAGCGCTCGGCCAGCATCTCGCGGAAGCCGAACACCCGGGACGCCCCGCCGCTGATCAGGATCCGGTCAATGCGCTCCGAACCGGCCGTACCCTTGAAGAAGTCGACCGTCTTCTGGATCTCCAGCAGCACGTTTTCGTTGACCGCGCGCAGGACGGGCTTGACATCGTCGAAGGTGGCGCCGTCCACGTGCTGCCCTTTCTTCGCCAGCTCGGCGGCGTCGAACGGCAGGTTGAGGTCCTTCTGCACCGCCTCGGTGTAGGTGTTGCCCCCAATCGAGATGTCGCGCGTGAACAGCGACTGGCCGGCGCAGACGACGTTGACGTTGATGGCGCTGGCCCCGGCGTTGAGGAGCGCAACCACCGCCCGCTCGTCGAGGTCGTAGTTGACCTCGTAGGCGTTCTGGAGCGCGAACGCATCGACGTCGATGACGACCGGCACGCGGCCGGCCTGGCTGATCACACCGGTGTAGTCGGCGATCTTCTCCTTCTTCGCGGCGACCAGCAGCACGTCCATGGTCGCGCGCGGATCCGGCGCCGGCGGCGTCGAGAGGATCTGGTAGTCGAGGTTGACGTCCTGGATGTCGAAGGGGATGTACTGCTCCGCCTCCCAGTAGATCGACTCGGCGAGCTCCGCGTCGGTCATCACCGGGAGGCTGATCTTCTTGACGATCACCGCGTTGCCCGACAGCGAGGCCACGACCTCCTTGGTCCTGATTCGGAGCGAGTCGAACAGCTCGCGAATCACCCCGGCCACGGCGGTGGCGTCGATGATGGCGCCGTCGACGATGCTGTCGGGCGGGACCGGCAGGCTGCCGTAGGCGACGACTTTGTGAGTCCGGCCCGCTTTCCGAAGCTCGACCGCCTTAACCGCGCTGGACCCGATGTCGAGGCCAACCACCGCTTTCGCTCTGGCAAACACAACAATGTCCTATTCTGCGAATCGCTGGAAGTTACTGACCTGACGGCGTTTTACGGTAACAGAAAGGTCCATGTGTGTCAAACGCGACACGATCGGGCGGCGAAGCCGACTCCGTCTCCCAGTAGGCAATCGCGGTGCCACCTGCCTGCTGCCCGAAACACGCGTCCAACCGGGCGCCCGCAGGCATCTGGTCGGCGTGCACCGCCCGGGCGGCATTCGCCCAGGTGACGCCTTCGTCGGCGGATCACAGAATTGTTCGTTCTGACTGACTGTCCGCCGCTCCGAGTCAGTTATCGGTCTGTCGGGAGGAACTTGACAGTCCCCGGGAAGATCGCTACGATAAGGGTTTGCGGTCGTTTCGGGTGACCGAGCAGGGACCAAGCGATGCGAACGGTGACGGCGCGCTCGAGCAGCATCGAGCGACGATGGCATGTAGTGGACGCGGAGGGCAAGGTGCTCGGTCGCGTGGCGACGGCTGCCGCGCGGCTGCTCCAGGGCAAGCACAAGCCGGCCTACACTCCGTTTCTGGATACCGGGGACCATGTGGTCATCGTGAACGCCAGCCGGGTCAAGCTGACCGGGCGCAAGGATGAGCAGAAGCTCTACCGGCGCCATTCAGGCTTCGAGGGCGGGCTGCGCGAAGAGCGGGCGAAAGAGGTCCGGCAACGCAACCCGGTCCGGCTCGTCGAAGAGGCCGTGCGGGGGATGCTCCCCAAGACGACGCTGGGCGATGCGATGTACCGCAAGCTCAAGGTGTACGCCGGAGCGGGCCATCCGCACGCGGCACAGAAACCCACACAGCTCGAGGTTGCCTAACTTGTCAGTCATCGAGTATTACGCGACCGGACGGCGGAAGACTTCGGCGGCGCGCGTCTTCCTCCGGCCCGGCACAGGGACGATTACCGTCAACCGCCGCCAGTTCGACTCGTTTTTTCCGACCGAAGTGCTGCGCACGCAGGTCCGGCAGCCGCTGCTGCTGACGGAGACGGCCGACAAGTTCGACATCCTCGCCACCGTGGCGGGAGGCGGCGTGGCCGGGCAGGCAGGCGCGATTCGGTTGGGGATTTCGCGCGCGCTCGTGGAGTACAACGCCGAGTTGCGGAAGCGGCTCAAGCAGGAAGGGCTCCTGACGCGCGACGCGCGGGCCAAGGAGCGCAAGAAGTACGGGATGGCTGGAGCCCGGAAGCGGTTCCAGTTCAGCAAACGGTAACCTGGATTCCGACCTGAAGGGGGGACGCTTGCCCGGGATCGCGATGAAGGAGCTGCTGGAGGCCGGTGTGCACTTCGGGCACCAGACGAAACGCTGGAACCCGAAAATGAAGCCGTACATTTTCGGCGAACGGAACGGGATCTACATCATTGATCTGGGCCGGACGTCCAAGCTGTTCCGCGACGCCGAGGAATTCGTGACCAACCTCGCGGCCGACGGCGGCACGGTCCTCTTCGTCGGGACCAAGCGCCAGGCGCAGGACGCGATTGCCGAGGAAGCGCAGCGCTCCTCGATGTTCTACGTGAACCAGCGCTGGCTGGGCGGCCTGCTGACGAACTTTACGACGATCCAGCGGAGCCTCGGCCGGCTGCGCGAGCTCGAAGCCATGAGCACGGACGGCCGGTACGAGACGCTGTCGAAGAAGGAGATTGCGCGCATCGAGAAGGAGAAGAAGAAGCTCCAGAAGAACCTCGATGGCATCCGTCAGATGTCGCGGCTCCCCGATGCGGTGTTCGTGGTGGACACGCACAAGGAGAAGATCGCGGTCGACGAAGCGCGCAAGCTGAAGATTCCCATCATCGGGATTGTCGACACGAACAGCGACCCCGACGAAGTCGACTACGTCATCCCGGGCAACGACGACGCGCTGCGCGCCATCCGGCTGTTCGCGTCGCGGATCGCGGATGCGGTCGTCACGGGCAGGGGGCTGCGAGAGGCGGTGAAGGCCGAGGCGAGCGCCGAGGCGGCGGGCGAGGCGGGAGACGACGCGGCGCGGCGCGCAGCCCGACCCGTGCGCCGGCCGCGGCCGGAGGCGGCGCCCTCCCCAGCGTCGGCTTGAGCGGTCGAGCGGGCGCGGGCGGACATGCTGGCGGCATGCCGCGCGTGTACAGGACGCAACCGGAGACGCCGGCCCGGATGTTCGCGGCCGGCGTTTTTTCGTACAGGGCGGAGACAGCGGGAGCGCGAGCACCGGGCGCCGCACGGCGCCCGACAGTGCGTCACGGAGCATGAGCATGGCCATTACGGCAGAGCGGGTGAAGGAGCTGCGCGACAGGACTGGCGCAGGGTTCATGGAGTGCAAGGCGGCGCTGACCGAGACCGGCGGCAACATCGAGGAGGCCATCACCGTCCTCCGGAAGCGCGGCCTTGCGCACGCCGCCAAGCGGGCCGGGCGCGTCACCGGCAGCGGGATGGTGGGCAGCTACATCCACATGGGCGGGAAGATCGGCGTGCTGATCGAGGTCAACTGCGAGTCGGATTTCGTGGCGCGGACCGAGACGTTCCAGGAACTGGTCAAGGAGCTGGCCATGCAGGTGGCTGCCGCCGACCCGAGGTACGTCCGGCGCGAGCAGGTCCCGGCCGCGGACGTCGAGGCGGAGAAGGAGATCTTCCGCGCGCAGTTCGCGGGCTCCGGCAAGCCGGCTCCGGTCATCGAGAAGATCGTGGAGGGCAAGCTCGGGTCGTTCTACGAGCGCGTGGTGCTCATCGACCAGCCGTCGATCCGGGACGCGGCCGTCAAGGTGTCCCAGCTCATCGCGGACGCCGTCGCCAAGACCGGGGAGAACATCACCGTCTCGCGCTTCGCGCGGTTCAGGCTCGGTGAGGGAGTATAATCGCGCGGACTATGCCAGAAGCCGCCACGCCGGTCTACAAGCGGGTCCTGATCAAGCTGTCGGGGGAAGCGCTGATGGGCGATCAAGCCTACGGGATTGATCGCGGCGTCGCCGCGCAGATTGCCGCCGATGTCGGGGACGTGCACGGCCTCGGCGTCGAGACCGCGGTCGTCATCGGCGGCGGCAACATCTTCCGCGGCCTGGCCGCCAGCGCGAAGGGGATGGATCGCGCCACGGCCGACTACATGGGGATGCTGGCTACCGTCATCAACGCCCTGGCGCTCCAGGACGCCCTGGAGCGCAGCGGCGTCTCGACGCGCGTGCTGACCGCCATCGAGATGCGCGCCGTGGCCGAGCCCTTCATCCGGCGCCGTGCCATCCGCCACATGGAGAAGGGGCGCGTCGTGGTCTTCGCGGCGGGCACGGGCAATCCGTACTTCACCACCGACACGGCCGCCGCTCTCCGGGCGATGGAGATCAAGGCCGAGGTCATCCTGAAGGGCACCAAGGTCGACGGCATCTACAGCGCCGACCCCGTCACGCACCCCGAGGCCACGCGCTTCGACACGATCACCTACCTCAACGTGCTCGGGCGCGGGCTGCAGGTGATGGACGCCACCGCCATCTCGCTGTGTATGGACAATCGCCTGCCGATTGTCGTCTTCAACCTCCGGACGCCGGGCAACCTGCGGCGCGTCATCTGCGGCGAGCCGATTGGCTCGCTCGTCACTGCGTAGGAGACGCCTGGTGCCTTCCGGCTTGTTGGGCCGTCACTGCGCCCTGTGGAGTTGACACATGGACGTCACTGACCTGAAGGGGCTTCACGCGGAGACCAAGAAACGGATGAATGCCGCGATTGACCATCTGCGGCACGAGTTGCAGGGCGTGCGGACCGGCCGCGCGTCGGCCGGCATCCTCGACCCGGTGCAGGTCGAGGCGTACGGCACGCGGCTGCCGCTCAACCAGGTGGCCACGCTCGCCGTCCCCGAGCCGACGCTGATTGTGGCCCAGCCCTTCGATCCGTCGCTCATGGGGGCGATCGAGAAGGCCATCCGGGCATCCGACCTCGGGCTCAACCCGTCGAACGACGGGAAGGTGGTGCGGGTGCCGGTGCCGGCGCTCACCGACGACCGGCGCAAGGAGCTCTCGCGCCACGTGCACAAGATGGCCGAGGACGCGCGGAACGCCGTGCGCCTGGTCCGCCGCGACGCGAACGAGCGTCTGAAGAAGCTGGCCAAAGACAAGCTCGTCTCCGAGGATGACGAGCACAAGGGGCTCGACGAAACGCAGAAGATCACCGATCAGTACATCAAGCTCGTCGACGAGCTCCAGAAGAAGAAGGATCAGGACCTGCTGCAGCACTAGCCGTGCGCCGGCGGTTCGCGCGCGTTGCGGGGCCGTCGAGGCGCATGGTAGGATGAGAGTTCGACGTGGGCGGCTAGCTCAGTTGGGAGAGCGCCGCGTTCGCAACGCGGAGGTCGGGAGTTCGAGCCTCCTGCCGTCCACCAAGAATCCACACACAATCAAGCTCCGTGCAGAATAGCGCCCGGCAGCGGGCCCGGCGCTCGTCGGAGATCACCCGCACCGCCACCCCTTCAGCACGTGTAGCGCTCTCAGCATCATCACCCGTCGCGCCTGCCCCTGCTGAGTGCGTGGATGATGACGTAAACGGAAACACGTGTTCGCTCGTATCCCACCGGTGAAGGGACGAGATGTGCCGTCCCGCGTTGACAACACTGGTCAAACCACCGGAGGGTATTGATGAAAAGACTTGTGGCACTCGGTGTGGCAGTTGTGTTAACCGCCTTTGCCGGCAACGCCTGGGCGCAGGCGCAGGGATCGCCGGTGAAGATTGGCTTCAACTTCTTGGTAGCCGGCAAGATCTTGTCGTCGGGAACGTACTCGATTGAACCGACGTCGTCTGGCACTGTCGTGCTCAAGAACAAACGCGGCCAGGTGGCTGCGGAGCTCAAGCCGATCAAGTCCCTCGGCCTCAACGGCGGCGAGCAGGAACCCAAGCTGGTGTTCATCCTCTCTGACACGATGAAAGTCCTCTCGGAGATCTGGTTGCCTGGCCACGAGGGTTACCTGGTCGGCACAGTGACCGGATCGAATGAGCGGCAGATTGTGGGCGGCTCCCAGCACGGCAAGTAAACATCCAGGGGCGAGTCGCGAAGGCGGCTCGCCCCGCGTACCTGCGTGCCGTCGGCCGCGACGATCTCGTGCCCGCCCGGTGACTGAGCCCGCCTTGCAGAGGCGAACGGAGTGTGCCACGATCCAGATTGATGTCCGCAACAGAGGCGCGTTCGCAGGCGCGGCTCCCGGCGCGACTCTCCGCGCTCGCGCTCGACATGCACTGGGCGTGGAACCATGCCGGCGACGCCGTTTGGAGACGCCTGGACGAGGCCTGGTGGGCACGCACGCAGAATCCCTGGCTCCTGCTGCAGCACGTATCCGCTGAGCATCTCAGGCACCTCTCCGGCGACGCCGGTTTCCTGCGCGACGTGGAGGCGCTCGAGCAGGCGCGCGAGCGGTATCGGGCCGCTAGGCCGTGGCATGCGACCGGTACGACGGCGTTGCCGCGCGTCGCCTACTTCAGCATGGAGTTCGGCCTGCACGAAGCGCTGCCGCTCTACGCGGGCGGCCTGGGCATCCTCGCGGGCGACTACCTGAAGACCGCAAGCGACCTCGCCGTGCCGGTCGTGGGCATCGGCATCCTCTGGCAGCAGGGCTACTTCCGCCAGGTGCTCGACGCGTGGGGGCGACAGACCGAGCTGTACCCGTTTAACGAGCCGGCGAGTCTGCCGGTGAAGCCGGTCCACAGCGCCGGCGGCGAACGTCTCACGGTCTCGCTCAACTTCCCCGGCCGCACCATCCTGCTGCGAGCCTGGCAGGTGACAGTCGGCCGCACGATGCTGTACCTGCTCGACAGCAACGATCCGTTCAACGCGCCGGCGGACCGCGGCCTGACGAGCGCGCTGTACGGGGGGAACGCCGAGGTCCGGCTCCTGCAGGAGATCGTGTTGGGCGTCGGCGGCTGGCGGCTGATCGAGGCGCTTGGTCTCGGCGTCGAGGTCTGCCACCTCAACGAAGGGCACGCAGCGTTCGTCATCATCGAGCGTGCGCGCCGCTTCATGGAGCGGCACGGCGTGAGCTTCCGGGAAGCCCTCTGGGCCACGCGCGCGGCCAACGTCTTCACGACGCACACAGCGGTGCCGGCCGGATTCGACACCTTCTCGATTCGCGAGATCGACGCCTGCCAGCCGTATTTCGACGAGTACGTCCGCAGCCTCGGCCTCTCGTGGCAGGAACTGCTTGCGCTGGGCCGCCAGGACCCCGACGACCCGCGCGAACCGTTCAACATGGCCTGGCTCGCGCTGCGCGGCTCTTCCTGGGTGAACGGCGTCAGCCGCCTGCACGGCGCGGTGAGCCGGCGTTTGTTCGCCGGGTTGTTTCCGAGGTGGCCCGGACCGGAGGTTCCCGTCGGCCATGTCACCAACGGCGTGCACGTGCCCTCCTGGGACTCGCCGTGGACCGACGCGCTCTGGACCCGCGCGGCCGGCAAGGAACGATGGCGCGGCGACGTATCGGCGCTCACGGCGAACATCCTCCGCCTCTCGGATGAGGAGCTCTGGCGGCTGCGTGCCGACGAGCGCTCCGATCTGGTGCGCTACGCCCGCGAGCGGCTCCTGCGCAGGCTCGCCCGGCACGGGAGCCTTGACGAAGCGGCCCGGACGGCGCGCGAGGTGCTGCACCCCGACGTCCTGACGCTCGGCTTCGCCCGGCGCTTCGCCACCTACAAGCGGCCCAACCTGCTCCTCTCGGATCCGGCGCGGCTGCTGCGCCTGCTCAACAGCCGGGAGCGTCCCGTCCAGCTGATTGTCGCGGGCAAGGCGCATCCCCAGGACGAAGACGGCAAGCGCCTGATCCAGCAGTGGGCGCACTTCGCCGCCAGGCCCGACGCGCGCGCCGCCGTGGTGTTCCTTGACGACTACGACATGCGCCTGGCCACCGAGCTGGTGCAGGGCGTCGACGTCTGGATCAACACGCCTCGCCGGCCGTGGGAAGCCAGCGGCACCAGCGGCATGAAGGTCCTCGTCAACGGCGGACTGAACCTGTCGACGCTCGACGGCTGGTGGGCGGAGGCGTTCGACGCCGACTGCGGCTGGGCCCTCGGCGACCGAACCGGCCTCCCGGACGACGACGCCGAACAGGCCGCGCAGCTGTACTCGCTGCTCGAGGAGGAGGTCGTCCCGGCGTTCTACGAGCGCGATGCTGAAGGCCTGCCCCGCCGGTGGATGGCGCGGATGCGGGCCAGCATGGCCAACCTCGCTCCGCGATTCAGCAGCGTGCGCATGCTGCAGGAGTACATCGAGCGCGCCTACGTGCCCTGCGCGTCCTCCTACCGGCGGCGCACGGCCCACGACCACCGCGTCGCCCGGGAACTCGAACGGTGGGCGCAGCACCTCGAGCAGCACTGGAAGGACATCCGCTTCGGCGAGGTGACCGAGCACGCCACAGCCGGACAGCTGACAGTGTCGGTCCCCGTCTTTCTCGGTCACATCGGATCCGACGCGGTGCGCGTCGAGCTGTACGCCGACGCCGACGACGCGGAGGATCCGTTCGTGCTGCCGATGACGCCGGCCGAGTTGGTGCCGGATGAAGCACGCGCCGCCGTCTATCGCGCGACGGTCGCCACCACCCGGCCCGCGAACCACTTCACCGTTCGCGTCGTGCCGTACCATCCCGACGCCCGCATACCCGTCGAGTTGCCCCTCATCGCGTGGCAACGGTAACCGCCAGCACGCTGCCACGGCAGGCAGAACGTGTCCACCGGTGACGCCGGCCGCTGCGCACGCGAGGATCGTTGACAGCCCGGCTGCGGACGGGCGAGAGTGAGACATGCGCGCACAGCTCCCTCGCCGTCTTGTCGTCGCCGCCGCGCTGCTGGCAGTCCCCGTCGTGGCGCTCTCCCAGCAGCCCACGTTCAGGTCGGGAGTCGACGTCGTCACGGTTGACGTCTCGGTCTCACGTGGAGGCGAGCACATCGGCGGCCTGAAGGCCGCGAACTTCGAGGTGTTCGACAACGACGTCAAGCAGAAGATCGACAGGGTCACGCTCGAACAGGTCCCGCTCGAGGTGTACCTGGCGTTTGATGTGAGCGGCAGCGTCGCCGGCGAGAGGTTCGATCAGCTCGCGCGCGCCGCCGGCAGCCTGCTCGACGGCCTCACAGCCGCCGACAGCGTCGCGCTCGTCACGTTCTCTGCGAAGGTCGATGTCCTCCAGCCGCTGACCGGCGACTTCGAAGCCTTCCGCCGCGCCTTCTCAGAGATCAAGCCAAGCGGCCAGACGGCGCTGTACGACGCGGCGCTGCGCACGATTGGCCTTCGCACGCGGAACGACAGCCGCGCGGTCGTCGTCGTGCTCACGGATCAACACGACAACGCCAGCGACACGACGCAGAAGCAGGTCGTCGATGCGGCTGAGCGATCGGATGTCATCGTCTACGGCGTGCTCGCCGACCAGGAGAGCACCGTCGTCGGCGGCCCGATGGGGATGGGCCGGGGCGGCCAGATTGGATTCCGCCCGCCGCAAGCGCAGTTTCAGATCGGCTTCCTGCGATCACTCGCCGATACGACAGGCGGCCGCGTGTTCAGGACGAGCGCCGCGCTCCGGCTCGACGATGCCTTCGCGCTGGTGCTCGACGACGCGCGCACGCGGTACATCCTGACGTACAGGCCGCCGAAGATCACGCCAGGCTGGCACAAGGTGCGCGTGAAGCTCGTCGATGCGAAGGGCGATGTCGTCGCGCGCCGCGGCTACTTCGTGGCGGCGCCGTCGCCGGAGACCAAGTAGTCGGCGCGGACGCCGCCTCCCGGCCCTCCGCCAGCCCACGGCCGCCTCCCTGAAGATCTTTTCGTGTTGACAGCGCGAGTTTTGGCTATACTCTCGTCGAGTCGAAGGAGGCCCACATGGCAAAGAAGGTCGTCAAGAAACCCAAGGCCAAGCCCAAGAAGAAGGTCGCGAAGAAGGTCGCGAAGAAGGTCGTCAAGAAGGCCGTCAAGAAGGTCGCCAAGAAGAAGGTCGCCAAGGCGAAGCCCAAGGCCAAGAAGGCCGTCAAGAAGGTCGTCAAGAAGGTCGTCAAGAAGGCCGTCAAGAAGGCCGCGCCGAAGCCAGTGGCGGCTCCTCCTCCTGCGGCTCCTGCGGCTCCGCCCGCTCCCGTTGTCCCGCCGGCCCCGGCCGTCCCGGTTCTGCCGACGACGTAGGCACGCGAGGGCGCTCGGCGCCGCTGGTCGTCTGGTGCCACCGGCCGTGTCCCGGCACGTCCCGGGCCACGGCTGGTGTGTGTACGGCTGTTGCCTACGGCAGCCCGGGCCCGAGTGTCGCCAGCACTCGCCCAGGTTCCCATCGCTCTGCCTTGTAGATGAAGCCTTCCGCCGTCGCGACCGTTCGGCACTGATAGGCTTGCCCCGTGGCCGCGTCGTAGACGAGCAGATCGGCCAGGCGATCCCCGTTCAACTCGGTGACATGTACCTCCCAGCCGGGTGACCACCTCCCTCCTGCGTAGGCGTACTGGCCAGCCCCCTCGCGCCGGCACACGAACCAGTATCCGGTAAGCGGGTTGTACAGGAAGACGTCGGCCTGCCCGTCGCCACTGAAGTCTCCCACCGACAGGCTCCATCCCGCTGACCAGGCTCCGCCGGCGTAGGTGTAGTCGTTCCCCGTGTTGCGGCACTCGTACCAGGCGCCTGTCGCCGCGTTATACACGAAGAGATCCGTCAGGCCGTCCGCGTCGAAGTCGCCCGTGGTGATCGCCCACCCGGGCGACCACAGGCCCGGCTGATATGCGAAGCCTCCGAGCTGGTTGTTGACCGCCCGATACCAGCGGCCAGTGGCCTTGTTGTGCAAGAACAGATCGCGGAAGCCATCGCCGTTCAGCTCGGCCGCATGGACCTCCCAGCCGGGCGACCACGTCCCGCCGGCGTAGGCGAAGCCGTCCTCAATTGTGTGACGGCACGTGTACCAGGCACCCGTCGACGGGTTGTATACGAACACGTCCGACTCGCCGTTGCCATCCAGATCAAGCAGGGTAATCTCCCACCCGGGCGACCACGTCCCGCCCACATAGCGGAAGGCTCCTCCCCCGATGTTGAACCCCTTGAACCATGCACCCGTGTTGTCGTTGTAGAAGAAGAGGTCGGTGAGGAGATCGCTGTTGAAGTCGGCGGCCTTGACGGTCCAGGCAGGTGACCAGGAGCCGCCCGAGGCACCGAAACCGCCCGTCCCGTCGTTCAGCTGTGCCAACCACGACCCGGTGCGAGGGTCGTAGGCAAGAACGTCGGAGGCGCCGTCGCCATTCAAGTCCAGAATCCCGGGACGGCCAGCCGCGCCTGCGGCGGTGACAAACGTCGCCGTGCACGTCGTCGTCTCGTTCAGCTGAATCTGGCCATCCCGGCAGTCCGAGTCGCCGGTCCATCCCGCGAAAACCGAACCGGCGGCGGGCGCTGGAGTGAGCCGCACGGTCGACCCGGCATCAAACGTTTCGGCGCAATCGGATCCGCAGCCGATCCCGGCCGGACTGCTCGTCACCGTGCCGTCCCCTCCCCCGCTTCTCGCCACCGTCAGCGTGAATCGGGCCGGTGTCGCGTCGCTGAACGCCGCCCAGGCGCTGTCAAGTGCGTTCCCCGCGCCGGAGGCAAACGCCTGCGTCGCTGCCGAACTGCCCGCGGCGTTGGGATGGGAGTCGCTCGTGCTGCCGCCGTACTCGCCCTTGAGCCTGTCGGCATAAGCGGCATCGGAGTCCGGGTAAGCCAGGACGTCGAACAGGTCGAAAACGGCGACGTTGTCGAGACCCGGATGACGTGACCGGTAGGCCGGCAACCACGTCTCCTTGAGCCAGGTGTTAAACACGCGAGCCCGGCGGGCCGCAGCGTCCGTGGTGGCCGTCCACGCCAGTGGCGGTGCAGTCACCGGCACGAAGAGCGTGTCCGGGTTCTCGGCGAAGATGTCCTCCAGCGGCTTGTAGGAGATCCCGCCGTGCACGTACGTCCCGCCCGCGCCTGCCGGATGCCGGTAGACCGCCATGTAGTTGGCGAGCGTTTGGCTGCTGCTGAACGGATCGCCGGGCTCGGAGCCGTCGCTCGTGATATTGCTGATCGGATAGCAGCTCTTGAACATGACGATCCGGTTCACAGCGGTCGTCACGCCGTGGACCTTGAGGCGCTGGAGGTAGTCGTTGAACCACAGGATCCAGTGGTTCATGTTCGTGCTGTCGCCGGGCACCGACCCGAGCGACGCGGGCCGCCCCGGGTCCGGAGACAGGCTCGTGCCGTACGTCACGTCGTTCCTGCGGTCGATGTAGTCCTTGGCCAGCAGGGCGGCGTGCAGGCTGTTCGACAGCCAGTTCGATCCGACCGAGTGGTGGACGAACACCAGGTCGTCGGCGCGCGACGGAGACGCTGCGAGCATCCCCAACGTGGACACGAGTGCCACGCTGGCCACAAGGCTTCGTTTGCAGGTCATAAACCGAGGCTCCTCCGGAACCGTCGCAAACGGCGGTTCGCAGCTACTCCGCCGCAGCAATGATGCTGCCTGGTGGCGCGGACGGCTAACGTCCACTCGAGGAAGGAGTTGGCGGGAGGCCCCAAGAACTTCAGGCGCCGCCCGCCAACGATTCAGGACTGAACCTCACGAAACCGTAAGCGCCGGCCAGTGGCCAGTGAACGGGGGCTCGTGGACAGCGGCCGGTGGCCGGCTTCCGCGCCCCCGTGGCAGGCCCGGCACCTAACCGTCGGCACATGACTGTCGACTGCTGACTGCCTGTCGACAGTCGCCTGCCGACTGTCGACGCCGTCGTGTCTATCGTCCCACCGCCGTCAGCAGCGTCCAGCCCGCATCCCACTGCCCCGCCGTATACGCGAAGGTCCCCGGCCCCGTTGTCACGCACTGATAGTAGGCGCCCGTCTCCACGTTGTAGACCAGCACGTCGCTCTGCCCGTCACCGTTGAGCTCCATCGCGTGCACCTGCCACTGCGCGGACCACTGGCCCCCGTGATACGTAAACGCCCCCGCCGCCGTCGACAGACACTCATACCACGCGCCCGTCGCGGCGTTGTACACCAACACATCCGCCCGCCCGTCGCCGCTGAAGTCCCCCACGTGCAGCTGCCAGCCCGCCGACCACTGCCCCGGCGTGTACTCGAAGGCGCTCCCCGTGTTGCGACACCGGAACCACGCCCCCGTTGCGCTACTGTAGGTCAGCAGGTCGCTCACCCCGTCCCCGTCGAAGTCGCCAGCCACAATCTCCCAGCCCGGCGACCACTGCCCCGGCACATAGGCAAAGCCCCCCACCCCATCGCTCACACACCGATACCACGCCCCCGTCGCCGCGTTGTAGACAAACAGATCCCCCACGCCGTCGCCATCCAGGTCCGCCGGGACCACCTCCCACTGCGGCGACCACTGCCCCCCGTGATACGCAAACGTCCCCGGCCCCGTCGTCACACACTGATACCAGGCGCCCGTCGTCGTGTTGTAGACGAACACATCCGCCCGCCCGTCCCCCGTCAGATCCAGCACCACCGGCGCCCAGCCCGCAGCCCAGCTCCCCGGCAAATACGTATACTGCCCCTGCCCGTCGTTCAGCCCCACATACCACGCCCCCGTCTCCACGTTGTAGAAGAACAGGTCCGTCGCCCCATCCCCGCTGAAATCCCCGGGCTTGATCGTCCACCCCGCCGCCCATTGCCCCAGCGTCGCCGCAAACCCGCCCTGCCCATCCGCCTTCGTCATCGCCCAGCGCCCCGTGTCGGGGCGGTAGAACACCACGTCGCTCACCCCATCCGCATTCACATCCACCAGGTTCCCCGCCGTCTCATACGTAAACGCTTTCGCCAGCGTCACCGGCTGAGCCCCCGGATTCGTCACCACCACATCCACCGGCCCCACCCGCTCCGCCTTCCCCGTCACCGCGGTGAGCGCCGTACCATGCACGTACTGGACCCCGGTCGCGGCCACGCCGCCGATCGTCACCGTCGCGCCGGGCTGCACCTCGATGCCGGTGACACTGACGGCAGTCCCCCCGGTCGCCTTCCCCCTCGCTGGATACACCCCGGTCCGCAGCACGGGCGCGGCCGTCGCGGTCACCGTGCGCCCACCGGCGAAGGAGAGCAGCGGTGGGGTCGTACTTGACGGGTCGAGGTCAATCGTTCCGATCTCCCCTGTCACCACGTTCGTCTGCCATCCCCATTCGACGCCGCGCACGGGATCGATGACCGAAGCCGTCATGGGGCCGTCCCCGTACGCCTCGATGGTGATCGTCACCGGCGCGATCGGCATCGCAAACGTCCAGACCAGCGTGCCGTCCGCCTGCTTGAGCAACGTGCGATAGGTCTCCGGGATCTGGTCGGTCAGCGGCTCGGCCGCCGGCGGCGACGCGTACCCGCTCTGCTGGCCGGAGGCATCCGTGACCGTCACGAACACCGGGCACTCGAAGAGCGTGTGGTAGGCGTTGACGTAGGTCGCCAGCCAGTTCGAGCGATTCATCGGGTCGTACGGATCGGGGATATCCTCGTCGTAGCCGTAGTAGAACCCGACGAAGCCGGTCAGCGTCTTGTTCGACGGATAGTGCGAGCTGGGCCCGTTGTCGCCGCCGAATTGCCCCTCGATGAACTCGGAGGTCTGAACGTTCACACCCTCGCCGGCCCGCTTCAATGTGGGGTCCGCCAGCAGGTCTCTCCATTGGCTCCACGTGTACACGGAGCTCCCCGGCTGCTGCGTCGGCCACGGGTCGAGGACCCGCGCCCAAAGGGCGCTATCGTCGAACTCCGATCCCCAGGACCCGTCTCCGGTCCTCGGATACAACACAACCGCCGTATGGATGCCACCCTCGACATAGAGCGGCCCCCAATCGAGGCCGTTCAGCAGCCACCGGCTGTCAGCGTTGCCGGCACCCCCGACGGGACCCCACTGCAACTGGTGGAAGAAGACGAGAGTCTGATGCTGATACCACGGCGCCGTGTGCGTGACGAACGGGTCGTTCCCGCCGGGATAGGTGCCGTAGGCGCCTGAAGCGAGCACGTCGTTCTGCAGGCCCGGCCAGCCGGCGAGCGCATTGAACCGCGACAACCCGGAGGCGCTCAGGTTCAGGTTCACCCAGTCGGATACGGCAGGGCTGAGAACCGGGCCCTCCCCGATGAGCGAGCTGGCCCGGTAGAGCCCGAGGACCTCCGCGAAGTTGTCCCTCACGTCGATGCCGAGGCTGGCCGTCACCGTCGGGTCCTCAGCCAGTTCGGCGTTGACCGTGACTTTCGTTGGTGCGGCGACGGCCGCCTGCCACAGGTTCTTCAGGAAGATGTCAATGGTCGCCTCGCCGTTCGCATCGGTTACCACGAAACTCACCGGGCTGCCGTTCTGTTCAAACGCGATGAAGGCGGTGCCGAGCGCAGCCTGCTCAGGAGACGTGAGGTTGATGGTCTTCCCAGCCACTGACGTCGACGTGCTCCCCGGGTACTTCAGCCTCAGCGTGGTCCGCACCCGTGTGCTGCCGTACCGTGTGGCAATCAGGCCCTCGTCGGAAATAATGCCCAGCTGGGCTTGTCCGTCCGCTCCTCCCACCTTGCCAGCGACGTTCAGGTACTGGACCACCGGGTCTTCGAACGCGAGCGTGTAGCCTGTAAACTCCGCCGTGGTTTCTTTTGACACGCTCAGGCTGCCGGAGCGCAGCTGGTAGGTAGCCCTGATGGTCGCCGTCCCGGGCGTGATCGGTGGGACCAGAATCACCATCGCCTCGCCCAGCAAGTTGGTCTTCACGACCTGCGATGAGCCGGTGCTCCCGCCCGGCGTCGCCGCCACCTGGCCCAGCGTGGTGCTGATGGTAACGTTCTCATCGACCACCGCCACACCAAGATCATCGAGGAGTACGGCCGTGACGAGACCCGGTGTGTGACCGTCAGCGGGCAACTCTGCGGGTTCTGCGGTCACGTCGAGCGTGTACCCCTTGAGGCGAACCGAGGTCGACCCAAAAATGCCGAAGGCGCTGGCCGTGACGGTCGCGGTCCCGGGAACCGTGCCGGCGGTCAACGTGACCACGCCGGATCCCTTTGAGTTCAACGTGACCGACGACTTGTCGAGGCTGCCCAGCGTCGTCGACACCGGCACGACCTGGTTGGCGATGGGGTTGCACCCGCCGTCGACGCAATCGAGGTAGATGCCCGTCTTGCTCGTGCCATCGGCATCAATCGGCGACTTCCAGTTCGTTACGTCAACACGGCTTGCCACCGCCCCTCCGCTGATGGGAACAGTGATCGGCGTCGTCTGATACGGCCCTTCGTGCGACCCGCCTGTGAACGTAACCCAGAAGGTCGCTTCGGTGGTTCCGGTCAGGCGGTACACAAAGTGGGGCCGCCCGTTGTAGGTGTTGTGCCATTCGGGGGTGCTATTGCCCAGCAGCGAGCAAGGCCCCTCGTTGTACCCGCAGTGCTCGATCCACCCGCGCACGAGGGAGGCCCCGGTCGCATAGATCGAGGTTGATTCATGGCCACCCGTCGAGGTGAGCGTCAGCTCGACGAGCGAGCATCGGGGTCCCCCTCCGGAGTGTGTCACCGTGATCATGTCGTTAATTGGGTATCCGCTCTGGGCGAGCGCCGTTCCTGGCGCCGTCGCGAGCGCTGCCGCCACAACCACCTGGACGATCAGCCGGTTGACGTTCATGACCAAGACCTCCTGATTTGGCGAGCGGGCACGGTGCGTCGCCGGTGGGCGCCATTCCTCAGCAACCCCCAGCGAGCCGGACGGGCTCAACCGTCTACACGCCGGCCGAGACGGCATGTCGTTCGGACATGCCGCGACACCGCCAGTCGTTGATGCTCCGGTCGCGCCGGTTCCAGTCGCCGTGCTCGGTGATGAATCGAGGAGCACAGGACGGCCGGTTGATGATCTAGGTGCCCGCAGGATACCACTGGCCACAGCAGCCGGCGCGACAGGTACGCTGAGATTCGGTCGGAAGACGACCGCCGTGTCCCGATTCGAGACATTCAGCCCTCTCTGCCCGCCTCTCCGGTCACGTGCGCGCCTGCCGACTGTCGACTGGCGTGTATCCGCCTATCGTCCCACCCCGGTGATCAGCGTCCACCCCGCATCCCACCGCCCCGCCGTATACGCGAACGTCCCCGGCCCCGTTGTCACGCACTGGTAGTAGGTACCGGTCTCCGCGTTGTAGACCAGCACGTCACTCTGCCCGTCACCGTTGAGCTCCATCACGTGCACCTGCCACCCCGGCGACCAGCTCCCCCCGTGATACGTAAACGCCCCTGCCGCCGTCGACAGACACTCATACCACGCGCCCGTCGCGGCGTTGTACACCAACACATCCGCCCGCCCGTCGCCGCTGAAGTCCCCCACGTGCAGCTGCCAGCCCGCCGACCACTGCCCCGGCGTGTACTCGAAGGCGCTCCCCGTGTTGCGACACCGGAACCACGCCCCCGTTGCGCTACTGTAGGTCAGCAGGTCGCTCACCCCGTCCCCGTCGAAGTCGCCAGCCACAATCTCCCAGCCCGGCGACCACTGCCCCGGCACATAGGCAAAGCCCCCCACCCCATCGCTCACACACCGATACCACGCCCCCGTCGCCGCGTTGTAGACAAACAGATCCCCCACGCCGTCGCCATCCAGGTCCGCCGGGACCACCTCCCACTGCGGCGACCACTGCCCCCCGTGATACGCAAACGTCCCCGGCCCCGTCGTCACACACTGATACCAGGCGCCCGTCGTCGTGTTGTAGACGAACACATCCGCCCGCCCGTCCCCCGTCAGATCCAGCACCACCGGCGCCCAGCCCGCAGCCCAGCTCCCCGGCAAATACGTATACTGCCCCTGCCCGTCGTTCAGCCCCACATACCACGCCCCCGTCTCCACGTTGTAGAAGAACAGGTCCGTCGCCCCATCCCCGCTGAAATCCCCGGGCTTGATCGTCCACCCCGCCGCCCATTGCCCCAGCGTCGCCGCAAACCCGCCCTGCCCATCCGCCTTCGTCATCGCCCAGCGCCCCGTGTCGGGGCGGTAGAACACCACGTCGCTCACCCCATCCGCATTCACATCCACCAGGTTCCCCGCCGTCTCATACGTAAACGCTTTCGCCAGCGTCACCGGCTGAGCCCCCGGATTCGTCACCACCACATCCACCGGCCCCACCCGCTCCGCCTTCCCCGTCACCGCGGTGAGCGCCGTCCCGTTGACGACCGTTACGGCCGTCGCCGCCGCCCCGCCGATCGCCACCGTCGCGCCGGGCGAGACATCCACGCCCGTCACGGTGATGGCTGTCCCACCCGTGGCCTTTCCTCCCTTCGGCTGCACACCTGGCGCGAGAACGGGGCCCTGTACGCCCTGCACCGTTCGTCCGCCGGTGAACACCAGCGCCGCCGGGCTCTGGGCCTGCGGATCGTACGCGAGAGTCGCGGTGTCTCCGGCAGCCACCGTGGTGTCGTACTTGACGATGTGCCCTCCTGCCGGATCGAGGACCGACAGCGTCATCGGCCCGTCCCCGTATGCTTCGATCGTGAACGTGAATGTTCCGGCCGGCAGGACAAACGACCAGCCCAGCGTCCCATCGGGTTGAGCGACGGTCTCGCGCAGGACGCCAGGAATCTCGTCAACAAGCGGCTCGGCTGCCGGAGGGGGCGCATAGCCGCTTCGTCTCCCCAGAACATCCGTCACCGTGATGAACACCGGGCAGTGCAGCAGCATCTTGTAGTACTCGACGAGACTGTCAGCCCATGTGTTCTGCTGCGCGGGATCGAACGGCGCCGGCACGTCCTCCATCGAGTCGTAGTAGTACCCCTGGCTCGTGAGATACCCATCGTTCGGCGGATAGTGATAGCTTGCGCTCGCGGTGCCGCCGAACTGGCCGGCGGTGTACTCGTGCGTCTGGTACTTGACACCCTGCCCCAGACGCTGCAGGTCGGCGTCACCAAGGGCCGACTTCCAGCCGGGCCAGTCGTAGGCTGTCGGCGTCTGCCAGATCCAGGGGTCCAGAATGCGGGCCTCGGTGACGTTCCCCCACTCGCTCGCCGATCCGCCGCCGCCCGTTCGGGGGTACACAACCACAGCGAGGTGAGTGCCACCTTGCACGAACAGGGGCGCCCAATCCAGGCCGTTGAGCATCCAGCGCTGGTCCTCGCTCGTATTGGGCGGTGGAAGCAGCGGCCCCCATTGCAGGCGGTGCAGCCACGTCAGCACCTTCTGCTGGTAATACGGTGCGGTGTACCCGATCGCTTCCTGCCGGAACTCCCCGACCCCCGCGAAGGCGTTGGACGCCACCCCGTCGTTCTGAATGCCCGGCAGCCATGCGTTGTACGGTTCGAGGAGTATCTGCAGCGTGGCGTTCGTGTAGACGGGCCCGGATCCGATGAGCGGCGTCGTGCGGAACAGCGGCAGCAAGTCCTCGTCTCGGTTGTTCCTGACCAGTATCTTGAACGGGTCTGACTTGATCGAGGGGTCCTCGGCGAGCTCCGCCACGACGAAGACGTCGGGGATGGCCACCGATGCCCGCCAGACATCGTCGATGGCGACGTCGAAGGCCGCGTTGCCCGACCCGTCAGTTGTGACGGTCGTCGCCTCCGCGTACCCCTGTTCGTGCGTCCAGAAGCTCACGTAGTGGGAACCGGCCTGGTCCTTCTGGTCGGACTTCAGGTTGATGACCTTCCCTCCTACCTCCGCGCTCGATCCTGCCTGGCCACGGCGAAGCGCCAGCGTGACGTGCACCAGCGTTCGCCCGAACCTCGTCGCCACAGGCCCCGTTGTCCCCCCACCGGCCTGTGTGACCCCCGCTTGCGCGACGAGCGGCGTGCCGCCGCCTTTGCCGGCCACGCTCTTGTAGTCCACCGAACCGGAGCTCAGCTGGATGGTCAGTCCCTCGAAGGGAACCTGCGTGCTGCCGCTGATCGTGAAGGCCGACTCGAGGTAGCTCGCAGATACCGTCGCGGTGCCTGGCGTCGAATCCGCCTTCAGCGTCACATAGGCCGTTCCGGTGGCATCCGTCACAGCGGTCGATTCGCTCTGCGTGCCCTTGTCGGTGGAGAAGCTGATGGTCAGGCCCTCCCGCGCCGGCGTGACCTTGGCGCTGACGACGGTCACGGTTGTCCCGTCGGCAGGGATGCGATCGGGTTCTGCCTCGACCGCGAGGCCGCTCATGTTCACTTCAGTCGTACCGGAGGCTCCCTCTGCGGTGGCCGTGATCACGGCCTTGCCCGGCGTGGCCGAGGCCACCAACTGGATCCCACTGAACTGGCCCGCGCTGTCGGCGGTGACCACGGCAGACTGACCGTCGGGCTGGCCCGCCCTGCGGATGAGACCGAGGCTGGTCGAGACCGTCACGCTGACTCCCGGCAGGAAGTGACAGCTCGGGTCCTTGCACGTCCCCGACAGGCCGAAGGTCGTCGTCCCGTCCGCCGGCATGACCGTCGGGCCAATCACACTGATCGTGTTGCCGCTGTTCGGCGCGATGTCGATTTTGAGATCGGTGCCGTACGGCGTGCCGCCGGACGTGCCCTCCCAGCCATAGCGCACCGACACCATGGCATTGTCCGCGCCTGGATTGCCGATGACATCGAAGATGAGCTTCGCCGGGCCGCGAGGACAGCTGTTGCAGAACCACAGGGCGCCGTTGTGCCACGTGTCGAGATTCCACGAACCGAAGCCGGCGGCGTACTCCTTCTGGCCGTTCCAGCCGATCTCGACCTCGCCGCTCACCAGCGTGAGTCCGGACCAGGAAATCGTGTCCCAGAGGGCCCCTCCGGAGCTTGGCGTGACCGTTACCAGGATGCGCGAACACCGTACCGCCGACGACGGGCCGTCGATGGTGTAGCTGTTCGGGTTCTCCTGAGCCAGGCCGATGGCTGGAATCACGAGTGCGAGCGCAACGGCACACGCGACGGCATTCAGACGCCTCATGGACATGATTGGTGCTCCTTCGGACCGACCGCGGCATCCGGGTACCCCGTCGAGCGTCCATCAAGGCACCGCGCGCGACTGGCTCGGTCCAGCCAGCGGGACCCATCCCTGCGTGCCGGCGGCACGCCCACAGTGCATAAGAAAATGATGGCGGGCAAGGCCCGCGGGGTAGTGTCACGGTGAGTAACATCGGGATCCGGTTTCTGTTCAAGGGGTTGCGCCGGTTGGACGCCCTCGCCGCAGAGCTGTGTTAAGCTGACGGCGGTTCCCTCCGCGGACGACCATGGCAGACCCTGGGCCACTCCCCCATCCCCGTCAAGACACGAAGCAGCGCAGCGGCTCACCGGTCGATCCTGAAGATGTCCGGGCGCATCTCGAGCGCCTGCTGGCTTCCGGCAGCTTCCGACACGCCGGTCGGCTGAGCCGATTCCTCCGATTCGTCGCGGAGCGGACCCTCGACGGTCGTGGCGGCGACCTCAAGGAATACCTGATTGGGGTGGAGGTCTTCGATCGCCCTGCCTCGTTTGACCCGCGCACCGACTCGGTCGTCCGGGTCGAGGCGCGCCGCTTGCGCGCGAAGCTTCGCGATTACTACGACGCCGAAGGGCGTGACGACCCGGTCGGGATCGAACTGCCGAAAGGCACCTACGCGCCGTCGTTCTCTCATCGCCTGACGGCGGCGCCGTCTTCCGGAGAATTCCGCGAAGCGGAGAAGGCTGCGCCGGGCGAACGTGCAGCACGCGGCACGCCACGATCGCGCCGCGCGCTCCTGGCGGCGGCTCTGGTGCTCTGCGCGGTGGCGGCCATCGCTGTGACGGCGATCTGGGGCCTCCCATGGGCGTCCGCTCCGCCATTCTCGACGATTGCGGTCCTTCCCTTCGACAGTCTGAGTTCCGATCAGAACGACGCCTTTTTCTCCGACGGGCTTCTCGACGAGGTGACGACGGCGCTCGCGAAGGTCGACGGGTTGCGGGTGGTTGCGCGCAACTCCGCCTCGCAGTTCCGCCGGGGGCAGGACGTGTCAGCCATGGGCCGGCGGCTGAAGGCGACGGCTGTGCTCGAAGGAAGCGTGCGCCGGGATGGCGCCCGACTCCGGGTGACGGCACAGCTGATCAACACGTCGAACGGCTACCACCTGTGGTCAGAGACCTTCGAGCGGGACGTGGGCGACGTGTTCGCCGTGCAGGACGATATCTCGGACGCCATCACGACGGCTGTGAGTGCGAAGCTCTCGAGCCGTCCGTCCCGTCCCCGCTCGCGCCCGGCGCCGGTCAGCGCCGAGGCTCAGGGGCTTGTTGCGCGGGGGCGCTATTTCCGCCGCGAGCGGAACCTGCAGGGAATCGACCGGGCCATCGAGGCATTCCAGCGGGCGACGTCCAGCGATCCTGCGTATGCGCGTGCCTATGCTGCCCTGGCAGAAGCCCTGATGACAAAGGCGTTTCATGAAATCGCGCCGCAGCCTGATCTGATCGGCAAGGCGCGGGCTGCCGCCTCTGAAGCTCTCCGGCTCGACGCGACGATGGCGGAGGCGCATGGAACGCTGGGCGCCATCGGTTTTTTTCATGATTGGGACTGGCCGGCGGCGGAACGGGCGTTTCGGCGTGCTCTCGAGATCAACCCGAGCTACGCCGAGGCGCACCAGTGGTACGCGCTGGGACTCGTGGCGCACAGGCGCCTGGATGAGGGGGTTGCGCAATCACAGCTGGCGCTCGAACTGGATCCGCTGTCCTATGCCGTCAGCAATGACCTGGCGGTCCGGCTGTACTGCGCTCGCCGCTTCGGGGAGTCCATCGCCCAGGCGCGCGCCGCCCTCGAGGCTGATCCGAAGTTCTTCCCGGCCCATGCCATCATCGGAAGCGCTCTGGCGGCCCAAGGCCGATACCGGGAGGCTGTCGTTGAGCTCGAAACCGCGCTGGCCGTCTCGGACGAGCCGTACTCGTACCTGCGCGGGCGCCTCGCGCACGCCTATGCGCTCGCAGGCCGGCGTGAGGACGCCGTCAACGTCGTCGCACAGATGGAAGCACTGGGACAGGCTGGCAGCGTGTCTCCTGTGCACCTCGCCTACGCGTACACTGCACTTGGCGATCATCCACACGCACTCGAGCTGTTGGAGCAGGCGGCGCGGCTCCGCGACGGCGACGTCGTCTTCATCGGAGTGGACCCCATCTTCGACCCGCTCGCCCCTGATCCCCGCTTTCGCGCGATTCTCGATCGCCTGCGCCTGCCCGCGGCACCTTGACACCTGCAGATCCCGCCTGGCAGCGCGTTGCCGCCTCTCCAGTGCCTCTCCAGTGCCTCTCCAGTGCTTCTCCGGTGCCTCTTTGAGCGCCGAAGCCGGCAAGGCAATAGCGGCTCCATGACTCCGTGCGCGCCCGCCGACGGCTGACCCTCGACTGACTGTCGACCGTCGACTGCCGACTGACTGTCGACCGTCGACTGCCGACTGTCGACCCCGTCGTCGCTACCTTCCGGTCCCCGTCAGCAGCGTCCACCCCGCATCCCACTGGCCGCCGAGGTACGTGAACACCCCCGGCGTCGCCGTCGCCAGGCACTGGTAGTAGGCCCCCGTCGCCGCGTTGTAGACCAGCAGGTCGCTCTGCCCATCCCCGGTCAGATCCGTCACGTGCACCTGCCAATCCGCTGACCACCTCCCGCCGTGATACACAAACCCGCCCGCCCCATCCTCCAGGCACTCGTACCACACCCCGGTCTCCGGGTTGTAGACAAACACGTCGGCGTGCCCATCGCCGTTGAAGTCCCCTACCCGCAGCGTCCACCCCGCCGACCACGCCCCTGGCGAATACGCAAACCCCGTCCCCGTGTTCCGGCACCGATACCATGCGCCCGTCGCCTCGCTGTACGTCAGCAGGTCGCTCAGCCCGTCCCCATCGAAGTCCCCGGCCACGACCTCCCACCCCGGCGACCACGTTCCCCCCGCATACGTGAAGCCCCCCACGCCATCGCTCACACACCGGAACCACGCCCCCGTCATCCAGTTGTACACAAACAGATCCCCCATCCCGTCGCCGTCCAGCTCCGCCGCCACCAGCGCCCACCCCGGCGACCACGCCCCGCCGTGATACGCAAACGTCCCCGGCCCCGTCGTCAGACACTGATACCAGGCCCCCGTGACCGGGTTGTACACGAACAGGTCCGCCAGCCCGTCTCCGTTCAGATCCACCACCGCAAGCTCCCAGCCCGGCGCCCAGCTCCCCGGCGTGTACGTGTAGGCCCCCTGCCCGTTGTTTGTCCCCACATACCACGCCCCTGTCACGCCGTTGTAGAAGAACAGGTCCGTCGCCCCATCACCGCTAAAGTCCCCAGGCTTGATCGTCCACCCCGCGGACCACTGCCCAAGCGTCGCCGCGAACCCACCGTGCCCATCCGCAGTGGTCATCGCCCACCGCCCCGTCTCCGGCCGGTAGAACACCACGTCGCTCGGCCCATCCGCATTCACATCCACCAGCCCCGCCGCCGCCTGATACGTAAACGCTCTCGCCAGCGTCACCGGTTGGGCCCCCGGATTCGTCACCACCACATCCCCCGGCCCCACCCGCACCGCCCGCCCCGTCACCGCGGCGAGCGTCGTGCCATTCAACCAACGCACGTTCGTCGCCGCCACCCCACCGACCGTCACGGTCGCACCGGCGATCACATCCATGCCCGCGACGCGCAAGTCCGTCCCGCCGGCAGCCGGCCCCTTGGCCGGCAACACGCCTTGCGCAGCATAGGGCTGGACCGCCGGCCCTACCCGACGCCCGTCATCGAACACAAGGTCGGGCATCGTGGGAAACGCCGGGTCAACGACGAGTGTGGCGTGATCGCCCGCCGCGACTGTCAGCCCCGAGTAGGTCAGCGTCTTGCCCAGCACCCTCGACACCAATGTCAGCGCCGTCTCACCGGCGTCGTACGCGTGAAGTTCGATGGTGGCGCTCCCGTCGGGCAGGGCAAAGCCCCACAGGCTCGTATCGTCGTTGGCCGTGAGCGTCGCCCACCACAGGCCCCGCATGTCCGTCCGCAGCATCGTGGCACCCGGCGCGGCACTCGGGTCGTATCCGTTCCGCCGGCCGGCGGCGTCAACCACGCTTACGTGCACGGGGCAGTCCACCCAGAGGTCGGTCTGCGTCGGAAGCTGCGCGGGAGACTCGGTCTCAGGCGGCGCGCCCGGCGGGTAGTCAAGGCCGTTCGCAGGGAATCCGCGCGGGTTGTGATCGTCATCGACGACGGTTCCCTCCTGATCCGCGTACAAGCACGTCAGGGGCTGATAGACCCCGGCCTGGCTCCACAGGCTCTTGTTCTGGGCTGCGAGCCACTCGTCCCAGGTGAAGCTCGTCACCTCCTGCCGGATCCAGCCGTCCAGGATGCGGGCTTCCGCGTCGCGCCACTCGGTCTGGCCGGTCGTCTTGCGAGGGTACAGGACGACCCCAGCAGAACCCAGGGAGCTGATTGGAGCGTAATCGAGGCCATTCAGGTACGCCTCGTCCTTCGCCTGGTAGTCGCGAAGCAGCTTGACGATGCCGACCTGCCAACGCCACGCCTCGTGTCTCATCAAGGCGTTCCGATCGAGGTACTGTTCTGACACCCAGCCGATGTCGTCGTCGAGAAACCGGTCGTTGACGTAGCCGCCCAGCCCGTCCGCGACGTACTGTCGCCAGCGTGACAGGTTCCCGAGCGGGCCGCGCAAACGGTCCTCTGCGGCGCTGAGATTGGCCCAGAACGCATCATCCCACACCGGTCCCTTCCCAATCGCCTGCCAGATCCAGAAGCGCAGGATGTCAAGGTTGTCCACGAGGTTCAGCGTCCGCTGCATTTCGCAGGCCGCATTCACCTCGAGGTTGAACCGGAACCCGAACTGGAAGCCATCGTCGAGCGAGTCCTTCCACGCATCAGCGACGCGAACCTCCACCTCCAGCCGCCCGTTCTCATCCGTTTCCAGCACATCGTCGAACGGGTAGATACCCTCCAAGGACCCGGAGGAGCGAAGCAGCTCAACGGTGTCCAGGGAGCCACCACCCGGCAGCTCGGGCGACGAGATGCGCACGTCGTAGAAGCGCAACGGCTCGGGGCCGGCCCCGGGCTTCTCCCAGTACGCGCTCACGCGATACCTCATCAGCGTGGTCCCGTACATCGTCGCGTAGGGGGTTGCCGAACCCAGGTCCAGGCTGAGCTGACGCTGCTCGTTGAAGGCGAGTGACGGCAGGCTCAACAGCTTGCAGAACACCGGCTCGACAAGGAGGGTGACCCCGATCATCTCGACCGTCGTGGTGTCCGAGGCCGTGCCATACGTCGCGGTTATCGTGGCGGTACCAGGCGTCGCGCTCGCTCTGAGCCTGACGCTCGCCTCTCCCAGACTGTCGGTGAGCACCGTCACCTCCCCAGCCGGCGGCGAGCCGCCGGCGAGGAGTTCCAGAGCGCCCAGGTCGGTCTTCACTCTGACCGATTGTCCGGCGAGGGGCCCCAACCCGTCGCGCAGGTAGATATCGACCAGCGTCGATCCTTGCCCGTCGTCGGTGGGTCCGGTAGCCGGGATGGCAGTCTGGTAGGTGGAGACACCGATGTCGGGTCCGCTCATCGTGACAGCAGCCGTTGCGGTGCGGCCTTCCGCCGTCGCGGACAGCGTCGCCTCTCCGGGTGTGTTCGCGGCCGTGAGCGTCGCGGTCGCCTTCCCGTTCGCATCGGTCACCAGCCCGACGGCCGATGCGCCCGCGGGGCCAAGACTTCCCAGCGTGGTTGTGAGCGACACCTGCCGTCCGCTCGCCGGCGCGCAGTTGCCCGTCCGGCACTGCACCGTGATTGCGGAGGTGGACGAGCCGTCGGCCGGGATTTCCGTGGGCGACGCCGACACGCCGATGTTGAGCTGCGGATCCCCGGGCAGAATCGTCATCGTGGTCGTGTCGGTGCGATAGGCGGTCTTCGACGACCACGAGCCCTTGGCGAAATCAACCCGGAACGTCGCCTGGTCGGTCCCGTTGACGATAAAGACGTAGTGGATGGGACCGTAGTAGGCAAGCGACCACTCGTATGCGGTCAAGCCCACGTCGCAGGGGCCCGCCCCCCAGCCGCACTTCTCGTGCCACCCACGCACGAACTGGAGACCGGTCGTATAGAGGATCGTCATCTCATAGCCTTCCGAAGGCACGAGAACGACCTCGATCGTGTCGCATTTCGCAGCAGACGAGGGGTGGTTGACCGTAATGCTGTTGTCGAGCACGAAGTTGCACGGCTCGTAGAGACACTGTGCAGCAGCCGGCGAGGTGGCCGCGAGGACCGCGGCAGCGGCCAGGCAGGCGGTGCACACACGGGCAGATGTCATGGTCGGCCCCCTGTTTGGAAAGACACTAGAGGAGCGCGTGCGGCATCGCAAGCCTGCACGGGGTAGTACCACGGTAGGTAACGTGCTGAAGTGTCCGTATTCGGGACACTTGGCCGGCTGCAGGCAGGAAGTCTCGCTGTCTGTGTTACCCTGTTCCCAAACACCGGTTTCGCTGGGCAGCCATGGACGCCGCGGGCCAATCTCACGCGAACGGTTTCAGCCGGCCCGGCGCCAGGCCAGACCCGGTTTCCCTTGACGTCGTCCGCGTAGCGCTCGACCGGATTCTCGCCTCCTCGACCCTGAGACACACCGACCGCCTGAGGCGGTTCCTTCGGTTCGTCGTTGAGCGCACGCTCGACGGCCACGGCGATGGCCTGAAGGAATACGTCCTCGGCGTCGAGGTGTTCGACCGGCCGCAGTCGTTCGACCCGCGCGTCGATCCCGTCGTTCGTGTCGAGGCCCGCCGGTTGAGGTTCAAGCTGCGGGATTACTACGAGGGTGAGGGACGCGGGGACCCTGTCGTCATCGACCTGCCCAAGGGGTCCTATGTCCCAGCGTTCCGGCCCAGGCCTCCGGCGGTGGATCCGGCAGCCCAGCCCGCGGCTGCTCCGGCACGGACCGAAGGCGCGCTGCCGTTTTCGTCCGTCCGGCGCGTGTTCAGCCGGCCGATGGCGATGATGGGCACGGCTGCCCTCCTGGTGCTCGCGGCCGTCGGCGTGTACGTCACGATGACGAGCGGGTTCTGGCGCACGGTTGACGTCCCGACCGTGGCGGTCCTTCCCTTCGAGAGCATCAGCGCCGACGCCGACAACGAGCACTTCTGCTTTGGAATGGTCGAGGAGCTGACGACGGCGCTGGCGCAGGTCGAGGGGCTGCGTGTCGTGGCAAGGACGTCGGCGTCGCAGTTCACCCGCGGGATGGACGTGACGCAGATCGGGCGGCGGCTCCAAGCCAACCTTCTCGTCGAGGGATCTGTGCGGAAAGCCGGTGATCGGCTCCGCGTCACGGCACAGCTCGTCGACGCTGTCGGCGGAGCGCACCTGTGGGCGCGCACGTTCGAACGGCAGGTGCGCGACGCCTTTGCCACCCAGGACGAGATCGCGAAGGCGATTACGACCGCTCTCCAGCTCAGGGTGGCGTCGCCGACCGGGGCCCGGGCCAGCCGCCGAGGGCCAGCGGACCCTGACGCCTACACCCTCTATCTCAAGGGCCAGTACTTTCGGCATCGGCCGACGAGAGACGACCTCGGTCGGGCTGTGGACTACTTCAGCCAGGCCGTCAGCCGCGATCCGGGCTATGCCGCCGCGCATGCCGGCCTGGCCGCTGCCTACGCGGCTCTCGCGTACGGAGAAGTCGCGCCGCCCGAACGCGAGATTGCCCTGGCGAGAGCCGAGGGGCAGCGGGCGCTCGAGTTCGACGCGGAACACGCCGAGACCCACGCAACGCTGGCCTGGCTGGCGTTCTTCTACGATTGGGACTGGGCCGTGGCGGCGCGCGGCTTCACCCGCGCCCTCGAGCTGAATCCGAACCTCGCGGAGGCTCATCATCGATACGCCATCTTGCTCCTGGCCGAGGGGCGTTTTGACGACGCGCTCGAGGAGTGCCGGCAGGCGCTCGAACTCGATCCGCTATCCGCTCGGATCAGCGCCAACCGCGCCTTGATCTTGCTCTGCGCGCGGAGGTATGACGAAGCCATTCGCCAGTCGCGCCTGGCGCTCGAACTGGTCCAGCAGAACAACCTCGCGCACGGCTACATCGGTTCGAGCTACGCGATGCAGGGGCAGTACGAGAAGGCGTACGCGGCGTACGCCAACGCGCTGGTTGCGCTGCCAGGCGATCCCGATGCCGCCGCGAGCCTCGCTCGCGCGTACGCCCTCGACGGCCACCGGCAGAAGGCGCGGGATCTCATCACTGACCTCGAGCGCCCGGACCGGCTGTTGCCGGCCTCGCGCTACGAGCTCGCCTTTGCGTACGCCGGCCTTGGCGATCGTGATCGGGTGTTTGCCCTCCTCGACGAGGCGCGAGCACGGCACGAGACCGAGCTGGCGTTTCTGGCAGTCGATCCGCTATTCGACGGCGTCCGCTCAGATCCGCGCTACGGGGCGTTCCTGGACACACTGGGCTTCCGCAGGTAGCCGGTGGCGTCTCCCTAGGCGCGGGACGGTATCTCTCCGTACCTCCCTGCTCGCCTGCCGACTGCTGACTGTCGACTGAGGACTGACTGTCGACTGCCGACTGAGGACTGACTGTCGACTGTCGACTGTCGACCGTCGACTGAATTGTGTCCCCCGTGCCTTGACACCCCCAAGAGGCCCAACGACAATACCTCCATGCCCGTCCCGCGAATCACAAAGGAAGAGCTCAGGCAGCGGCTCGAGTCCGCCGACCCGGCCGTGAGGCCTGTGGTGATCGATGTACGCCTGAAGTACCCGTACGCTCACAGCAGGGTCCGTCTGCCCGGCGCGATTCGCGTGCCGTCGACCAGCCTGGAATCCCCCGCGATCTCCCGCGATCGCGAGATCGTGGCCTATGACTCCGACCCGAACGAGTTGGTCAGCTCGCGCGTCGCGGCCGCGCTCATCCGGCAGGGCTTCCGCGCCTCGGCGCTCAAAGGCGGCATCGCCGAGTGGATCGGGGCGAACTTCCCGGTCGAGCCGCGAGAGGGCCTCACGGCCCCGTCGGCCGCTCCCCAACAGGACCGCTGAGATACTTGCTTCACATGGCTCGGCGCCGATTCGTCGCCCTGCTGGCCACCGGGGCGGTGGCCTCCGCCGCTGCGTCGGCGGTCACGGGGCAAGCACGTGATCGCCCGCCGATTGCCGAGGTGACGCGCCGGCTCCAGCAGAAGTACGACGCCATCCGCGACTTCTCCGCGACGTTCCTGCACGTGTACGAGGGGGGGGTGCTCCGCAAGAAGGCGACGGAGCGCGGCACGGTCCTCATCAAGAAGCCCGGCATGATGCGCTGGACGTACACCGAGCCGGAACCCAAGGAGTTCGTCTCGGACGGCGTGAAGATGTACTCCTACATCCCGCAGGACCGGCAGGTGATCGTCGCCGACGTCCCCGCCGGGGCCGAGGCGACCAGCCCAGTGCTCTTCCTGGCCGGCCGGGGCCGGCTGTCCCGTGACTTCGCAGTCGACTACGCCGAGTTGCCCGACGCCCCGCCTGACACGCACGTGCTGAAGCTCGTGCCCAACGAGCGGCAGCCCGAGTACGAATGGCTGATACTGGTCGTGGATCGCTCGTCGCTCAGCCTCCGCGGCCTCGTCACGGTCGACCTCCAGGGCGGCCGGTCGATTTTCACCTTCAGCCGCCTGAAGGAGAACGTCGGTCTGAAGGACGCGCAATTCGTCTTCAAGATCCCGCGAGGCGTAGATGTGGTTACCGATGCCTCCCGCCCACGCTGAACGTGCCTTCGCGGAGGCGGCACGCCGCCGTTGGGGATTCGCACTCCCGCGCGCGCTGGCCGCCGGGCTGTGCCTGGTGCCGTTCATGCTGGCCGCCTGTGCCACCGGCGGCATCGTGCAGCGGGGCCGCCAGGCCGAGCAGGGCCAGGATTACGACCGGGCAGTGCTGGAGTACACGAACGCGCTCAAGGCGAAGCCCGGCGATGCCGGCCTTCGCATGGCGCTCGAGCGGGTGAAGCTGCGCGCCGCGGAGAACCACTTCAACCGCGGCCGACGGTTCCTCGCCGCCGGCAAGCTCGAGGAGGCGGCCGTCGAATTCCAGGTCGCGCTGGAGCTGAACCCGACGAGCGGCGACAGCGAAGCTGCGCTCCGGGAGACGCGCAGTCAGCTCCGGGCGAAGGTCGCGGTAGCGCGGGAGGGCAAGACCGCGCTGGAATCGCTCGTGGAACGCACGCGCGACCTTCCGCCGCCGGGGCTCGATCTGCCGAAGGGCCTCAAGCTGCCGGCCACGCTGATCTTCCGCCAAGCCAGCACGCGTGACGTCTTCACCACACTCGCCCGTCTGAGCGACCTCAGCATCGTCTTCGACCCGCAGTTCAAGGACGCGGAGGTGTCGATCGATCTGCGCAACGCCAGCTTCGAGGACGCCCTGGCGTCGCTTTCCGCGACGACGCGCAACTTCTGCCGCATGACCGCGGCGCGAACGCTGACCGTCATCCCTGACACGCCGGCCAAGCGACGCGAGTACGAAGAGGAGATCGTCCGCACCTTCTACCTGAGCAACGCCGACATCAAGGAGACGGTCGACCTGCTGCGCCTGGTGGCCGAACTGCGCCGTGTCGCGCCGATCACCGGCACGAACGCCATTTCCGTCAAGGACACTCCCGAGCGCGTGCAGGCCGCCGGCCGGCTGATCGCGGCCATTGACAAGGCGCGCGCCGAGGTCGTCATCGACGTCGAGCTGCTCGAGGTCAACCGGACCAGACTCCGGGAGTACGGCCTGCAGATCGCAAGCCCGGGATCCGAGGGGATCTCGGGAGCCGCGGACGTCAACCGAACCGACCTCTCGCTGCTCGATCTGCGGAACCTGACGCAGGCGGGCGTGTTCCTGACGGGTGTCCCGGCACTGTACTACCGGCTGCTCAAGGCGGACGACAGCACGCGCACGCTGGCCAACCCGCAGCTCCGCGCGTCGGAGGGGATGCCGGCGGAAGCCAAGTTCGGCGAGAAGGTGCCGGTGCCCGTCACGACCTTCTCCCCCATCGCCACCGGCGGCGTGGCGCAGCAGCCGATCACCTCGTACACGTACGAGAACATCGGCGTGAACATCGCCATCACGCCCCGCACGCACCACAACGACGATGTCTCGCTGGCGCTCAAGATCGAGCTGACCGCGATTTCCGGCACGGGCTTCGGCGACCTGCCCACGTTCGGCAACCGGCAGGTCACGACGACGATCCGCCTGCGCGACGGCGAAACGAGCGTGCTGGCGGGCCTCATTCGCGAGGACGAACGGCGGGCGCTCAGCGGCATTCCCGGCTTGAGCGACATCCCCGGCCTGGGCCGGGTCTTCGCCCGCAACAAGACCGAGACCCAGGAGACCGACATCATCCTCACGCTGACGCCGCACATCGTCCGGGTCCTGGATCTCACCGAGGCCGATCTGCGTCCCTTCCGCATCAGCCGGGACTCGGGCACAGGACTGATCGAGGTTCCCCTGGATCTGCCGCCCAGGGATACGTCCAAGCCCGTCAAGCCACCCGAGGGCGGGGAGATCATCAAGCAGCCGTGACGGCCACCTCGGCGCCGAGGGCCCGCAGTTTTTCGACGATGTTCGCGTAGCCGCGCTCGACGGTCTCGAGCGAGGCCACCACGCTTTCGCCCTCCGCAGCCAGCGCCGCCGCTGTGAGCGCCATACCGGAGCGCAGATCGCGGCTGTCCAACTTCCGGCCGCGCAGCTTGGACGGGCCGCTCACGACGATCCGGTGAGGATCGCAGAGGAACAGGTCGGCGCCCATCGTGCTCAACTGCTCCAGCGCGAACAGCCGCAACTCGTACATCCAGTCGTGCACGAGCGTCCGTCCCTCAGCCTGCGTCGCGAGCACCGTGATCAGACTCACGAGGTCACTCGGAAAGCCGGGCCAGAGGCCGGTCGTGATCCGGCGCACGGCCGAAGGCGCCGACGGTTCAACCAGGAAGCGGCCCTCCTCGAATGCGCACCGCACGCGCATGCGGGACAGCACCGACGCGATCACCTCCATGTCGACGGCACGGGCGCCGGTAATCTCCACCTCGCCGCGCGTCACCGCCGCCACCACGGCCCAGCTGCCGGCTTCGATGTAGTCCCCGCTGAGCCGGTGTTCCGCCCCTCGGCGCCTCGGTTGGCCCTCGATCCGGATGGTCGACGTCCCCTCGCCGGCGAGATCGACACCCATGCGCCGAAGAAACTGGCACAGCTCGACGACATGCGGCTCGCACGCGGCGTGACGGATTTCCGAGGGCCCCTCGGCCGCTGCCGCCGCCAGCACGGCGGTCTCGGTGCCCGTCACCGAGGCCTCTTCGAGGTACACCGACGCGCCCCGAAGGCCGTCCGGGGCTTCGAGCACGTGGCCGGCTCCGGGCCGTTCGACCACGCCCATCGCGTGCAGGGCGTCGAGGTGGGTCGCGATGGTGCGCCGCGTGGGGAAATCGCCGCCGGGGGGCGCCAGCCTCGCCGACCCGCACCGGGCCAAAAGCGGGCCGAGCAGCAGCACCGACCCCCTGAGCCGACCGACCAGCGCGGGATCCGGCGCGTCGGTGCGGACGTGTTGGCAGCGCAGCCGCAACGCCGTCGTGCCGAAGCCCTGCACCTCACCGCCCACGTTCTCGATCAGCCGGGCCATGACCTCGACGTCGCCAATCCGCGGGACATTGGTCAGGACGCACGCCTCTTCCGTCAGCAGGCAGGCGGCGAGCAGCGGCAGAGCAGCGTTCTTGTTCCCCTCGACAGCGACGCGGCCGGACAGCCGCCGCCCGCCTTCGATCACCAGGCTCGACATGTTCGAGTCCCCCTGACGGACCTCGCTGCCACGGCAGCGGGTCCCCTTGCCCGCCGTCAGCCTCTCTGCGCCTCAGGACACACCAATGATGTCGGCCTCGGCGCGCCGCCGGCTGTGCTCACCGACCTCGCCCACATACTCGATTTCCTCGCGCAGCTGCACGCCGAACCGCTCGAAGACCGCCTGCCGGCACACCTCGATGAGGGCTCTCACGTCGGCGGCCGTGGCGTGCCCTTCGTTCACGATGAAGTTCCCGTGAACGGTTGAGACTCGCGCGTCCCCGACGCTGCGACCCTTGAGCCCCGCGCGATCGATCAGCGCACCGGCCGAGGCCGGGAGTCCCGCCGGCACCGGGTCGCGTGCCGGATCCGGGTTCCGAAACACGCACCCGGCGCTCGGCACCTTCAGCGGCTGCGTGCGCCTGCGGTGCGCCAGTGACCTGCGGGCGGCAGCCCGAAGCGCGCCCGCATCGCGCCCCGGCGCCAAGGCCAGCTCCGCACGGAGCAGCACCTCGCGCGAGGTCTTCAGCCGGCTGTGGTCGTACGAGAACGCCAGCTCGGGCCGCGAGAGGTCAGTCACGGTGCCGTCCGGCGCGACGACGGACACCGCCTCGACCAGATCGCCAATCCAACGTTCGCCGGAGTGGGCGTTCCCATGGATGGCGCCGCCCACCGTCCCCGGCGTACCGGCAAACGACTCCAGACCGGCGAGCCCGCGGGCAACCGTCCATCGGACGAGCGAGCTGAGGCTGACACCGGCCTCCGCCTGCACGCACCCGTCCGGAAGCGGCCTGATCGCGCCTCCCCGCACCCGGATCACGACACCGCGGATGCCCTCGTCGGCCACGAGCACGTTCGTGCCGCCGCCGAGGATGGTCAGCCGGATCGCTGTCTCCCGCGCCAGTGCGAGCGCGGTCTGCAACTCGTCGGCGGTGCGCACGTCGACGAGCCAGTCCGCCACCCCCCCGATTCTGAACGACGTACAGGACGCCAGCGGCTCGCCGGCACGAACCCGACCAGGTCCGAACGCGCGCACCGCCAGTTCAGGGAAGGTCATGAGCGCGCCGATCCCTGAGGGCCGCGAGCAGCTTCTGGTGAATGCCGCCAAACCCGCCGTTCGACATCAGCACGACCAGATCGCCTTGCTGCCTCTCGCCGACGAGCGTGCTGACAAGGTCGTCGACCGCCGGCACGTATCGGGCGGACCGTCCGGCGGCAGCCAGATCACGAACAAGCTCCTCGGGTGACAGCCGTTCGGCCTCCGGCAGATCCGATCGGTACACAGCCGCGACCAGCACGTCGTCGGCGTGTTCGAAGGCTCTGGCAAAGTCCTTCTGGAAGACGCGCCGGCACGACGACGCCGATCGCGGCTCGAACACGGCCCGGATGCGGCTGCGCGGGTAGGCAGCCCGGAGCGCAGCCAGCGAGGCCGCAACCGCCGTCGGATGATGGGCGAAGTCGTCGTACACCGTCACACCGCCGGCAACGCCGACGGCCTCGAGGCGCCGCCTGACTCCCTTGAACTGCCGCAGCCCGTCGGCCATCGCGGGCACGGAGATGCCCAGCGCCGACGAGACGGCCAGCGCTGCCAGCGCGTTCTGCACGTTGTGCTGGCCGACGAGCGGAAGCTCGAAGTCCCCGAAGAAGGAGCGGCGGCAGCTCACTCGGAAGGCCGTGCCTGCCGGCGTCGTCACCAGGTCGCGCGCCTGCCAGTCCGCGGAATCCGACAGGCCGAACGTCTCGACCGGACAACGGGCGTACGCCTTAAGCGCCGCCGCGTCCGGGCTGTCCGAGCCGAGCAGCAGCAGGCCCCGCCTCGGCACCAGGTTCACCAGCCGCCTAAACGCCAGCCTGACGGCATCCAGGTCCGCGTAGATGTCCGCGTGATCGAACTCGATGTTGCCGACGACGACAATGTCCGGCAGGTACTTGAGGAACTTCGCGGTCTTGTCGAAGAAGGCCGAATCGTACTCGTCTCCCTCGATCACGAACTCACGGCCGCGGCCCAGCCGGTAGCTCGATCCGTGGTCGCCGAAGTTCGCGGCAATCCCGCCGGCCAGCATGCTCGGGTCGGCGCCTGCCGCGGTCAGCAGCCACGCCGTGAGCGCCGTTGTCGTCGTCTTGCCATGGGTGCCGGCGACGACGATCGACCGGGCCGCCCAGAGGAACTCGTCGCGAATGGCTTCGGGCAGCGAGGCGTGGCGGATCTTCCGATCGAGCACCTCCTCGACCTCGGGATTGCCCCGCGAGACGGCGTTGCCGATGATTACGAGGTCCAGCTCGGCAGAGATGTGCTCGGCCTTGAAGCCGGTGAGTGTCGTGATGCCCTCCTCCTCGAGGAACGTGCTCATCGGCGGATACATGTTCGCATCCGACCCCCTCACGTCGCAGCCCCGCCGCTTGAGCATCGCGGCCAGCGTCGCCATGGCCGTGCCGCAGACACCAATCAGATGGACACGTCTCACCATGCGGTCCTCAGAGGAAACGGGCCATCTCATCCGCGATGGCCTGGTGCTCGTCGCGCCCGAGCACGACCCGGAGCTCAGAAGGCGCGACCGGCGGCGCATCCGACGCCAGGAACCGTTCCTTCTCGCGCCGCAACCGCAGCAGGGCGTCGTCGAGCCGCGCGTGCGGGATCTCGCCTGTCTCGACCGCGTGGACGATGGCTTCCAGCGCTGCCGCCTGGGCCCCCTGGTCGGGGCCGCAGATGAGCAGGCCGTCGCAGCCGGCGGCCAGCGCAGCCGCCGCCGCCCGCGCGATGGGGTACCGGTTCGCGATGGCCTTCATCTGCAGGTCGTCACTCAGGATGGCGCCCGAGAACCCGAGTTCCTCACGGAGGAGCGTGGTCACGACCGCGGCCGAGAGTGTCGCCGGGCGCTCCTCGTCGAGCGAGGGCACGAGCACGTGTGCGGTCATGATCGCGGAGACCTTCGCGTCGATGGCCGCGCGGAACGGCACGAGCTCGACGGCGCGCAGACGGTCAGCGGCGTGCTCCACGACGGGCAGGTCGTGGTGCGAGTCCGCCAGGGTGTCGCCGTGCCCCGGAAAGTGTTTCCCGCAGGCGGCGATCCCCTCGCTCTGCAACGCCCTGACGATCGCCGCCCCCAGCCGGGCCACCTCCTCAGCGCGGTCGTGCAGCGCGCGGTCGCCGATCACCTGATTGGCCGGGTTGGTGCGGACGTCAAGCACCGGTGCGTAGTCGAGCGAGATGCCGACGGCGCGCAGCTCGCGCGCCAGCGCCCGCGCGAACCGTTCTGCCAGGCTCTCGTCGCCGCTGCGCCCCAGCGTCGCCATCGGCGGCCACTCGGTAAACGGGCGTTTCAGCCTGGCGACACGCCCGCCCTCCTGGTCGACGCTGACCCACAGCGGAAGGTCGCGCGCAAGCGAGCGCACCTCACGCGTTAGCTCGGCCACCTGCCGCGGGTCCTCCACGTTCCGCGCGAACAGGATCACGCCGCCGAGGTCGAACTCGCGCGCGAGCGACCGGAGCTCGATCGGCACCGTCACGCCGTCGAACCCGACGATGGCCAGCCCGCCGACCCGGTGATGCATAGGCGCCATGGTCCTGCGATTGTCGCACATCCCGGCGCCCCGGGGCACGCCGGACTGCCGGTATAATGACCCGGTGACCGCGCAGGCCTCGGCTCCAACCCGGATCGATCTGGCGGGCGGGACGATCGATATCTGGCCGCTTTACCTCTTTCACGCCGGAGCGCAGACGCTCAACGCGGCGGTCAGCCTTCGCGCGCACGTCACCGTGGCGCCGCGCACGGACGGGCGGGTGCTGATCCGGTCGCTGGACACGGACCGCACCGTTGACGCGCCCGACTGGACGGCGCTCGCGGGCGAGACCAACCTGGCGCTCGTCGGCAAGCTCCTGCACTTCTTTCGCGCCTCGAGCGTGACGGTGACGACCCGGTGCGAGTCGCCGGCCGGCGCGGGCATCGCCGGGTCCTCCGCCCTCAACATCGCCGTCTGCGGCGTGATGAACCGCTGGCAGCGCACCGGCTACGATCACGAGCGGCTGCTGCAGATCGCGCAGAACGTCGAGGCGCAGGCCATCGGCGTCCCGACGGGCGCGCAGGACTACCGGCCGGCGCTCTACGGCGGCATCTCCGCCGTGGAGCTGAGCGCCGGCGCCGTGCGACGTGTGGCACTGCCGGTTGAGCCGCGCGAACTCGAAGACCGCATCGTGCTGGCCTACACGGGCGCGCCCCGCGATTCCGGGACCAACAACTGGGAGATCACGAAGCGCCACATCGACGGCGACCGCCAGGTCTTCGACTGCTTCGAGCGGATTCGCGACACCGCCGCGGCCATGCGGGATGCGCTCTCGAGAGGCGATTGGACCGAGGTGGGGCGGCAGATTGCGCTGGAGTGGGAGAACCGCAAACGCCTGGCGCCCGGCGTGACGACGCCGGTGATTGAATCCCTCATCGCGCGCGCCTCCGCGGCCGGCGCCCTGGCCGCAAAGGTCTGCGGCGCGGGCGGCGGGGGCTGCCTGTTCTGCTTCGCCGACCCGCCGGCGATTCCGGCCGTGCGCGACGCGCTCGCCTTAGGAGGCGCGCGTCTCCTCGAGTTCCGTATCGAGACCGAGGGGCTCCACATTGGATAACGCGTCGATTGCACGTGTGCTCGCCGAAATCGCTGATCTCATCGAGATCAAGGGGGAGAACCCGTTCAAGATCCGGGCCTATCGGAACGCCGCGGAGGTCGTCGCCTCGTCAGCCGAACGGATGTCGGGCCTCGAGATGCCGCAACTGCTCTCGATCCCCGGCATCGGCAAGGATCTCGCCGGCCGGATCGCGGAGATTGCCTCCACCGGCTCGTCCAGCTATCACCAGGAGCTGCTGACCGAGTTTCCGCCGACGATCCTGGATCTGCTGCACCTGCAGGGTGTCGGCCCCAAGACGGTCGCTCTGCTGTGGCGTGCGCTCGGCATCGCGACGCTCGACCAGCTCGAGTCGGCCGCGCGCGAGGGCCGGCTGCGCGGTCTGCGCGGGATGGGCGAGAAGAAGGAAGCGCTGATCCTGAAGGCGCTCGACGAGCGCAGGGGCTACGCGGGCCGGCACCTGCTGGCTGACGCCGCCGACGAAAGCGCACGGCTCGCCGACTACCTTCGGACGCGGGCGCCGGAAGCGGACGTCGTCGCCGTCGGCAGCGTGCGCCGCGGCTCCGAGACCTGCGGCGATCTCGACATCCTGGCCGTCGGGGGCGGCCCCGCGCTGATGGACCACCTGGCAAGCTACCCGTCGGTCGAGCGGGTCCTGGCCAGCGGCGACACGAAGTCGAGCGTCCTGCTGCGCGGCGGCCTGCAGGCCGACCTGCGGCTGGTCGCGCCGGAGAGCCGGGGCGCCGCGCTGCAGTACTTCACCGGATCGAAGGCCCACAACATCGCCCTTCGGGATCGGGCGCTCGCCCGCGGCCTGCGGCTGAACGAGTACGGCCTGTTCCGCGTTGATGACGGCGCGACGGTGGCCGGCGACACCGAGGCGTCGATCTACGCCGCCCTCGGTCTCACCGAGATTCCGGCTGAACTGCGCGAACACCGAGGCGAGATCGAAGCGGCCGAGCGGCGAGAGCTGCCGCAGTTGGTGACGCTTGCGGATATCAAGGGCGATCTGCACGCCCACACCGACGCCACCGACGGACGCGACACGATTGAGGCAATGGCGGAGGGCGCACGGGAGGCGGGGCTGTCGTACCTGGCCATCACCGACCACAGCCGATCGCTGGCGATGACGGGAGGCCTCGACGAGCGCAGCCTGCTCGCCCACGCGAGGCGGATCCGCGCAGTCGGACGACGCCTGGACGGCATCACGCTGCTCGCCGGCGTCGAATGCGACATCCTTCCCGACGGGAGACTGGACCTGGCCGAGGACTGCCTGGCCGAGCTGGACCTGGTCGTCGCCTCGGTCCACTCGGCGTTCAACCAGGACGAGGACCAGATGACCGAGCGTATCCTCCGCGCGATGGAGTCGCCGGTCGTCGACATCGTGGGCCACCCGACCGGGCGGCTGCTGCTGCGGCGCGCGGCGTACCCCGTCAACATGGAACGCCTGATCGACGCCGCCGCCCGGCTCGGTGTCATGCTCGAGATCAGCAGCCAGGTCGACCGGCTGGACCTGAACGACGTCCACGCGCGTCTGGCGCGCAATCGGGGCGTGAAGCTCGTCATCAACACCGACTCGCACTCGAGCCGCGGGTTCGGCATGCTGCGCTGGGGCGTGACCGTCGCCCGGCGCGGCTGGCTCGAGCCGGCCGATGTCGCCAACACCCGTCCGCTCGAGGGGTTCCGGGCGCTGCTCCGCCGCCACGCATCCTGAGACCGGTGCGCGGCGGCCCGCCGCCCGCCTCCCCGCTGATCCGAGCCTCAGACGACCCGATCAATGATGCGGTTCGCCCGAACGCCTGCCCCACCGTTCAGCGTCTGCCCGCCTGAGTGGCGGCCACGAGAAGCCGCCTCGCCGCCGCGCGGACCGGCTCGGGAACGTTGCTGTCCCGCGTCACGGCCCTGGCGTCCCTTTCATGCAGCCGCTGGACGAAGGCCAACGACAGGGCGAGCGGGGTCTTTGGGTTCCGCGTCAGGGCGAGCACGACGCCGTAGTTCTTGGTCCACGCCCGCGTGTGGCCGATGGTTCGAAGCACGTCTTCGGACACGTTGGGCATCCGGGCGAACATCTCCACCTCGGACTCGGTGAGCTTCGGGTTGCTCAACACGCCGGCCGCCACGATCCGGTTGTGGTCACGAATCAGCACGGCCCGCTCCTCGCGGGCGCCTCGCAGTGCGATCTTCATCCGTTCCACCACCGACAGCCCCGACAGGCGCTCGGCCGTGCCCACCCGGACCGTGTGGTCCTGCTGCTCGGGATCCGGTGTTTCGGTCAGCGGACCGTCCGAGGGCGCCGCGGGCGCGTCTGCCGGCGTCACGCCGCGTGCCGCAAAAAACTGGCGGATCTCGTCCGGGACGTCCGTCCGGGCCAGCAGCGGCTCGAGCGCCTCCGTCGGCACACGCGCCAGCGTCTCCTCGGCAGCCAGACAGACGCCCGGATCGCTGTCACGTGACAGCAGCACGAGCAAGGCGACCTGCTCGAGCGCGCGCGGTGCCAGCACGCCGCGCGCGGCCAGCAGGCGGATGTCGCGGGGTACGTCGCCGCGCCGAAACAGGTCCAGCAGCGGTGTTCGATACGCCTCGTCCATGGCTTCTGGGAACTTGGGCCGCAGGCGCATCGCCCGCCGCGCCGGCGTCACTGCGGTGACAGGAACTTGGCGTAGTTCTGCGGCGTCAGCACGACGGTGACCACCTGGCCCGAACCGCCCAGCGTCCGGCCCTGTACGCCGTTGATCGAGAAGGCAAAGGCGCCGGCGTCGCCGGCAGTCAGCATGACCGTGCCGCGCGCATCGATGTCACGGGTTTCGCCGGCGTTCATCAGCCCCGAGAAGACCTGCTCGCCGTTCACCCGCATTGACACCCAGCACGGTCCCTGCGGCGCGAGGGTGATCCGAAACGCCCCCTCGGGAATCGGCGCAGGCGCGAGCCGGGCGTTCTCACCAGGCGCCGCGGCCGGCGCGGCCTGCTCCACCGGAGGCGTCACGAGCGGCTCGGCGAGCGGCTCCGTCCCCGCCACCGGCGGGGGCTCCGACACAGCCGGTGTCGGCGGCGCCACCGCGGCCGGCGCGGTGTCTTGCCTCGCGGCCCCTGACGGCGCGGTCGCCGCTTCCCGGGCCGCCGGCACGCCGCCAGCCCCCTGCCGCCACGAGGCGAGGCGGCCACTCCAGGCCAGGTACGCGACCACGGCCGCGAGGAAGACCGCAACGGTCACGACGCGCGCGGCGAGGCGCATCAGTCGACCATCACGACTCACCAGGCGACCGTCGTGGCCCGCCGTCCTCGACGGCCGCTCGGCAACCGATGGGTCCTCACTCGGGAACTGCTCGACGAACTGCCGGACGGTCTGTTCTCCGTCCAGCCCCACCTCGCGCGCGTACCCTCGGACGAAGGCCCGCGTGAAGATGCCGCCCGGCAAGTGCGACAGATCGTTACGCTCGAGCGCCTCAAGCGCGAGGACGGAGATCTTGGTTGCCTCGGCAACCTGCCTCAGCGACAGACCTCGGCGCTCACGCGCCTCCCGAAGCAGGGCGCCGACATCCGAACTCCGTTCCGCCGCCATCGACAGTCGATTCTCTGACATGGAGAGCAGGGGCAACCGCTCGCGGTGCTCGCCCCTCGGGGGAAGAAACCGGTTCAATGGTAGGAGATCGATCTGGAGGTGTCAAACCAACCGGCAGGGATTCCCGGCGTGCTCCCTAGCCGCGACGGAAGCCCATCAGCCAGATCAAATCCACGACGCCCGCGACGAGATTGACCACGCCGAGCCCCGAGACGGCGCCTCGCACGTAGTGACTCTGAGCCAGAGCGCTGACAACCGGCACCGTCTCGGCGAAGTAGTTGCGGTCCCAGAAGGCCGACCACGGCACGAAGAGCAGGATGAGGCCCACCTCGATGAGGTAGGCGGCCACCAGGTAGCGGCTCACCAGCGTACCCGACTTCGCACTCACGATGTCGATGATAACCGCCGCACCCACGCGGCAACATCCCGGTACTCCGGGGCATCCGCCTGCAACTCGAGGAAGACGGCCAGCGCGCGGTCCGCCTCGCCCGCTTCGTTCAGCGTCCGCCCCAGATCATAAAGCAGTCGCCGCCCGCTGTCAGTACTGGGCGCCGGGGTCTCTGCCGCGCGCTCGTACCACTCGACAGCCTCGCTGATTCTCCCTTGTGCCTTGTAGGTGTGTGCCAGGCCCGACGCCGCTTCGAACCGCCACCGTGGAGACTTGGCCGCTGCCTCGAGCGACGTGATGCTCTCGCTGATCATGCCCATCGCACGGTACGCCAGCGCCAGCTTCAGGTGTCGGGCCGCGGCTTCGGCATGGCCGGCGGAAGCCGCCTCGTCTCGGAAGAGCGCGAACACCGGCTCGAGGTCGTACACACGGCCGTCGGCCGTCGGCGGCGCGTCCGCCTCAACAGCGCTGCCCGCTCCGCCGGCCTCCCGCTCCCAGTCGGCTCCGTCGCCAGGCTCACACCCGGCCGCCTGGACGACAAGGTCGCGCGACGCCGTGACCTGCGGCCCGGCAGGTTCGGCCTCGAGCAGTGCGCTCAAGTCCAGCGCACCTACGCTGAGGTCGAAGATGTCGTCGACCGTCTCATCCACCGGCGGTACGACCACCAGCTCTATCGCCGGCTCGGGTGGCAGATCCTCCTCGCCTCCGTCCGTCCCGCCGGCCGGTCCCGGCAGCGCCGACTCCAGCCACGTGTCCGGCCCCGGCTCCACGGCCAGGAGCGCCGCGGCCTCGAGCGCCGTGGGCTCGAGCGCACCTTCTTCGACCGGCGCTTCGGCAGTCTCGTGCGGAGAGACAGCAGCGCGCCCGAGGTACGGCTCGTCGATCATCTCGCCGTAGGACTGCCGCAGGAGCTCTGAGGCGAGTTCCTCGATTGTGTCGAGCGCGGCGAGGACCTGGGGCTCGGGAGCCGTCTCAGGCTCGGCGTCGGGCGACTCGAGCACGTCGTCTCCGACAGCCTCTGGTTCGGGCGGCCTTGGCAGATCGGACGTCAGCTCGAGCCGTGACTCGGAGGGTGTGTCGAAGGCGGGTTCGACGACAGGCTCGAAGGCTGACGTGAGATCGAGTGAGGGCTGCACGTCCTCCGGCGGACGGTCTGCGCGCAGGTCGATCGGCGGTTCGCCGGCCGGATCGGGCTGGTCAGCGGCAGCGGGGTACTCGGGCGGGGGTTCCAGTTCAAACGGCACCCCGGTCGTCGGCTCAGTCTCGACGTCGAGGGTTGAGGGCACTTCCGGATCCTGCACCGCTTGGGCGCCGGCGGCAGGACCCGGCTCCGCATCGATCTCGGGCGGCTGCTCGAAGGCGACCTCGTCGATCACCTGAGCGGCAGGCGGCAACTCGGCGACGTACTCCGGCTCGCCGGCTGCTTCTGGACTCGATTCGGCACTGGGGGACGAGTCCACCTCCGGCTCGACGTCCGAGATGAGCGCCGGGGCGAGTGCCGGCACGGATGCCGTCGGCGCGGAGTCGGGGGGCGGTTCCGTCTGGAAGACGGTCTCAATGAGATCGACCGTCATGTCGACTTCCCCCGTGCCGAGCGCCGTCTCGGTACCGGGTGCGAGCTCTGAGCCGGCCGCCTGTGCTGACGCGTCCTCGTCCGCCCGTTCGCCGGCCGCGCAACGGGCGCTCCACAGCGCCGTTTCGTCGACTTCCGTGTCGTCCGCCTCGTCGTCGGCTTCGGCGGCCAGCTCTTCTTCCAGGAAGGGACCGTCGCCTGACAGATGGTCGGCAATCACACGGTCGGCGTCGAGTTCGCCCTGCAGGAGAAGCGCCTGGCGAAGCCGCTCGATGTTCGCCGGCTGCCAGGGCTCGCGGGCGACCAGATCCTCGGCAATCACGAGGGCCTCGGCCGAGCGTCCCGCCGCAAGGTACGCGTCGGCCAGTTGTGCCTGCGCCGCGTGCATGGTCGCCTCGAGGCCCCCGTCGACGCAGACTTCGACCAGCCTCATCAACGCGGGGACGTGCTCGGGAGCGCACGACAGGAAGGCGCGCAAGGCAGATGCGGCCGCTCTCCAGTCGTCCGCGGCTACGGCGTGATCGGCGACGAGGTCGATGCACGGGAACCCGGCGTCCGGTTTGAGGCGGCCCAGGCCGAGGCCGAGCGACACGATGGCCTCGCGGGCGCCGGCGTCTTCGGCCAGAACACCGGCGAGCATCTCGCGACCGCGCGCCTGCTGCCCGCTTCGCAGCTCGAGCTCCGCGCGAACCAGCTGCGCGTCACAGCTCTTGGCGCCGGCAGGGATTGCGCTCATCACGCGGCCCGCCTGATCAAGGTCACCGCTGGCGAGGTAGGTCCGCGCCAGCTGGAGATGTGTGTCGGCGTCGTCCGGCTCGAGCCGCAGCGCTTCGGACAGCGCCTCCAGCGCCTCCCGCTCGCGTCCCTGCGACACAAGGGCGGACGCGATCGCCCTGAAATCGGCTGCCGCGCTGGCGTACTGCCGGGCGCGCTCGATCTGCCCGGCGTCGAGGCTGGCCCTCAGAAGGGCCGCGCGCAGCTCGTTGTCGTCCGGGTCCAGCGCCGCGGCTTCCGACAGCGCCGCGAGGCCCTCGACGGGCCGGCCCCGGCGCATGAGTTCGGCGGCGGCAGCCTTGAGGCGCAGGGCCGCCCCGGCGAGATCCCCGAGGTCGGCCGCCGCTCTCGCTGCCTGGAGCCCGGCCCCGACGTCTGCGGGATCAAGTTTCGCGACCCGCAGCGCAATCTCGGCCGCGCCGCGATGGTCGCCACGCCGAAGCCGGCGGTCCGCAATCGCGCCGAGATTCGCTTTCGCGTCCGCATACAGCCCCTGCTGCTCCGACAGGTCGGCAGACTGCAGCAGGGCGTGTTCGTCGTCCGGTCTGATCTTGACGATCTTCCGGTACAGAGCCGAGGCCTTCTGGAAGAACCCCTCGCGGGCGAAGTGCTCCGCGACGCGCGTGTACTGGCGAACGGCGCTCTCGATCTGACCGGCCCGGACGTACAGGTCGCCCAGAAGGTTGACCGTGTTCCAGTCACGGGGCTGATCCGCGACCACCTGCTCGTATTCGGCGATGGCCGCCTCCAGACGCCCCTGGCGCCGCAGCTTCTCCGCACGTCGCAGTGTGGTCTCTCGGTCGATGGCCACCGGGTTCCCCTGGGGACAGTCGCACCCCCCCTGATTCAGGAGTATCGGCGGAAGCTAGGATTCGCGTGAGCCTGGAGGGGGCGGCGCGGCGTCCAGCAGATCGAGGAGCGACGCCGGCCTGAAGGACCGGCGGTGCGCGCCGGACCAGCCGAACCGGGCGATGGCGGCAAGGTGCTCCGGCGTCCCGTACCCTTTGTGCCGGTCGAAGCCGAACCGCGGATCGCGGTCGTGGAGCTCGCGCATCCGCCGGTCCCTGGTCACCTTGGCCACAATGGAGGCGGCGGCAATCGCGGCCGATCGCCGGTCGCCGTGGACGACGCCGCGCTGAGGGATCCACAGATCCGGGATGCGGAATGCGTCGACGAGCACCAGATCCGGGAGCGGATTGAGCGCGACAACCGCGGCGTGCATGGCCGCCAGCGACGCGCGCTGGATGCGCAGCCGGTCGATCTCATCCGGCTCGATGGCGGCGACGGCCCAGCCGAGGGCCCGCTCGACGATCTCATCGAACAGCCGTTCCCGCGCGTGAGCCGACAGCAGCTTCGAATCGCGCAGGCCGGCGATCGGACGATCCGGATCCAGCACGACGGCGCCGGCCATCACGGGACCGGCGAGGCAGCCGCGCCCGACCTCATCCACCCCCGCGACCCGGACGAAGCCGAACCGCCGGGCGGCGTTTTCGAGCGTGCGTGTGGCGCGTGGCCGCACCATGGCTGCACCGGCCCGGCGGCGCGGCCGCTACGCGGTCCGCTTGGTCTCGCGCATGCGGGCAGCCTTGCCCTTGAGGTTCCGGAGGTAGTAGAGCTTCGCCCGCCGCACGCGCGCCGATCGGACGACCTCAATGCGATCGATGATCGGCGAGTGCAGCGGGAAGATGCGCTCGACGCCCTGGCCGAACGACACCTTGCGGACGGTGAAGGATGCCCGCGCCCCGCCCCGATGCATGCCGATCACGATCCCCTCGAACACCTGGATCCGTTCCTTGTCCCCTTCGCGCACCCTGACGTGCACGCGAACGGTGTCGCCCGACTTCATCGGCGGCCGGGTGGCCAGCTGCTTCTGTTCAACGATATCAATCGCGCCCATTGTCGGCTCCCTTCTCCCGTCTCAACTCGCGAATCATCTCGCGCTGCTCGTCGTCCAGCGTGCCCCCGGCCAGCAGGTCCGGCCGGCGCTCGAGCGTGCGCCGCAGGGCCTCGCGGCGCCGCCACCGCCGTATCTCCGCGTGGTGACCCGACAGCAGGACCGTCGGCACGCCGAGGCCGCGGAACTCCGCGGGCCGCGTGTAGTGCGGAAAGTCCAGCAGCCCCTGCGCGAACGAGTCGGCCTCGACGGACTCGTCGTCGCCGACGACGCCGGGTATCAACCGCGCCACCGCATCCACCATCACGAGCGCCGCCAGCTCGCCGCCCGTCAGCACGTAATCGCCAACCGACAGCTCCTCGGTCGCCAGGTGCTCGCGCACTCGCTCATCGACGCCCTCGTACCGGCCGCACAGGACGACGATGTGGCCGGATCGGCTCAGCCGCACGGCCTCCGCCTGCGTGAACCGTCGCCCCTGGGGCGAGGTCAGCACGATCGCCGCCGGCTCCCCGCGTTCGCGCCGGACGGCCTCGACCGCACGAAACAGCGGCTCCGGCTTGAGCACCATGCCCGGGCCCCCGCCGAACGGCACATCGTCCACCGTGCGGTGCCGGTCCGAGGCGAAATCCCGGAGATCGCGCACGCGCACGTCAATCACCCCGCGTGTCGCCGCCCGGCCGACGACGCCCTCGGCAAGCGCCGCTTCGATCATCCGCGGGAAGATCGTGACGATGTCGAACTTCACGGCAGCCGCAGCTTCACGCGCCGCCGGGCGTCCGCCCGCGCCGCGTCCGGTTCAACTCCAACAGTCCGTCGGGCGGATCGACCACAATCGTCCGTGCCTCGATGTCAATCGCCACGCAAATCGACGCCGCCATCGGGATCAGCACGTCGCCCGCCTGGCCGTCGACGACGAGTCGGCTGCCTGCCGACGGTCCCTCGACGGCACGCACGATGCCGATCCGCTCCCCCGCTACCGAGCTCACGACGCACCCGACGAGGTCGTGACGGTAGAATGCGCCCGGGGCGAGCGCCTCGAGCGAAGCCGCCGGCACCCGAAGCTCGCAGCCGACCCACTGCTCCGCCTCCGTCATCGTGACCACGCCCGCGAGGCCGATGATGGGCCGTCCGCGCTGCATCCGGCACGACGTGATCCGCGCCGCCTCCACGCGCCCCTCCCGGCGGACGAACAGCTCCGCGCCGGGACTGAACCGCGCTTCCGGGAAATCGGTTTCCCCGTTTACGACCATCTGGCCGCGGATCCCATGGGCGCGGGCGATTGTCCCGACGAGCACCATGTCGGACCACGCGGCGGTCGTGGCGTCGGTTTCAGCCACGCCGGCTCGGCTCTCGGATTTCGAGCATGACCTTCTGGCCCGCCCGCTCACCCGCGGCCGAGGCGAGCGTCCGCAACGCCGCGGCCGTCCGTCCCTGGCGCCCGATGACCTTGCCGAGGTCGTCCGGCGCCACGAACAACTCGAGCACGAGCGTGCCGCGATGCTCGGCCTCGGTCACGCGGACCGCGTCGGCATCGTCGACCAGGGCGCGCGCCAGAAAGGCCACGACGTCGAGGGCCGTGCTCACTGTCCGCCGTCCTGCGGAACCGGCGCCGGCGCTGCGGGCACGTTCGTGACGTGGCCGGCGAGCAGGGTGCGCACGGTGTCGGATGGCCTCGCTCCCAGCTTCAGCCAGTGCGCGAGCCGCTGCTGGTCGACCTCAACGATCGCCGGCCTGCTCCTGGGGTGGTAGTGCCCCAGGATCTCGACGAACCTGCTGTCGCGCGCGTGCGTGGAGTCGGTCACGACCACCCGAAAGTACGGCCGCTTCTTCGAACCCGTCCGGCTCAAACGTATCGCTAACATGGAACTCCTCTCACTGCACCCTCAAGCCGCCCATTCTCTGCAGCGCCTGGCGCATCCCGCGCCTGCCGCCGCTCGACATCCCGCCCAGGCTTCTCACCATCTTCCGCATCTGGCCGAACTGCCTCAGCAGGCGGTTGACGTCCTCGACGGTCGTGCCGCTGCCCTGCGCGATCCGCCTGCGCCTCGAGCCGTTGACCAGTCGATAGTTGCGGCGCTCGCCAGGCGTCATCGACCCGATGATCGCCTCGACTCGGACGAGCTGCTGCTCGTCGGGGGCCGCCACGCCTTGCGCTTTCAGGCCGCCCAAGCCGGGCAGCATGCCGACGATCTGCTCGATCGATCCCATCTTGCGGATCGCCCTCAGCTGGTCACCGAAGTCCTCGAGCGTGAACTCGTCGCGACGAATCCGCTGCTGCAGCCGTTCCGCCTCGTCGCGGTCGATCGCCTGCTCGGCCTTCTCGATGAGCGACAGCACGTCGCCCATGCCCAGCATCCGCGAGACGAGCCGCTCGGCGTGGAACGGCTCGAGATCCTCGATCCGCTCGCCGATGCCGACGAAGGCAATCGGCACGCCCACGACGGCGACGACCGATAACGCAGCGCCGCCGCGCGCGTCCCCGTCCAGCTTGCTGAGCACGACGCCGGTCGCGCCGACCTGCCGGTGAAACTCGCCTGCGCTCTTGATGGCGTCCTGCCCCGTCATCGCATCCGCCACGTACAGCAGATCGACCGGCTCGACGGCATCCCGGATGCTCCGCAGTTCCTCCATCAACTCGCTGTCGACGTGGAGGCGGCCGGCGGTGTCGACGAGCACCACGTCGAAGCCGAGGTTTCGCGCCTCGGTGACGGCCTCGCGCGCGCGCCGCACGGGATCCGGCTGCGCCGGCGGGTCATAAACTCGAAGCCCCGCCTGAGCAGCCAGGACGCTCAACTGCGCGAGGGCGGCCGGACGCCTGACGTCGGTCGACACGAGCATCGGGTGCCGTCCTTGCCGCGACAGCCACACGCCCAGCTTGGCCGCTGTGGTGGTCTTGCCTGATCCCTGCAGGCCCAGGAGCAGCACCACCCGGACGGGGCGCGAGGTCGGCGCCAGGCCGCCCGCGCCATCCCCGAACAGCGCAATCATCTCGTCGCGGACGATCCGCACGACGTGTTGCGTGGGCGTCAGGCTCTTCAGCACATCCTGCCCCACGGCGCGAGCACGCACGCGCTCGGTAAACGCCTTGACCACCTTGAAGTTGACGTCCGCTTCGAGCAGCGCGAGACGGATCTCCCTCAATGCGGCGTCCACGTGCGCCTCGGTCAGGCGGGCTTCGCCCCGCAGTGACCGGAAGACCTCCTGAAGACGGTTGCTCAGCGCGTCGAACATCTCTGTCAGTGAGGCGGCCGACAGCCACCGAGGCTCACGGCAGGCCAGCACGCTCAGTACGGGGCCAATCGTCGCCGTAACCCCATGTGGGCCAAACTTTTATCGTAGCCCGGCGGGGTCTGCGCTGTCAATTGCCCCGCGACCATTCCTGATCGAACAGGGCATCGACATACTCCGCGGCCGAGAACGGGAGCAGGTCGCCCAGCGCTTCACCGACTCCAACGTACCGGATGGGGAGCTTCAGATCGTGAGCGATGGCCACGGCAATGCCGCCTCTGGCCGTGCCGTCGAGCTTGGCGAGGACGATACCGTTGACACCGGCGGCCCCCATGAACTCACGGGCCTGGACCAGGCCGTTCTGCCCGACGGTCGCATCGAGCACCAGCAGGACTTCGTGAGGGGCGCCGCTGACTTCCCGCGCTGCCACCCTGCGCATCTTCTCGAGCTCGCCCATCAGGTTGACGCGCGTGTGCAGGCGCCCCGCCGTGTCCACGAGCACCGGCGATCGGCCCCGTGCCTTCGCGGCGGCAACGGCATCGTAGAGGACCGCGGCAGGGTCCGCGCCCTCGCGCGCGCGCACGAGATCCACGCCGGCTCGCTCCGCCCAGATCGCCAGCTGCTCCACAGCTGCCGCCCGGAACGTGTCGGCCGCGCAGACGAGCGGGCGCTGGCCTTGCTCCCGGCAGAGGTGTGCCAGCTTCCCCACCGTGGTGGTCTTCCCGGTGCCGTTGACGCCAACCACCAGCACGATGCGCGGCGTGGGTGCGCCGCCGGCTCCGGCAGGCCCCGCGGAGGCCGGCGCGGCATCGCCAACCGCGTCAAACACGGATCGGATCTCCTGCTTGACCAGATCGCGGAGGGCGGTTCCCGACCCGCGTCGGTTTGTGACGGCCGAGAGGACCCGTTCAGTTGCGGAAACGCCGAGATCGGCCGAGATGAGCAACTCCTCGAGGGCGTCAAGCGTGTCGGCGTCAAGAGGACGGTCCCGCCCTCCCGCCGCGTCGGCCCGACGGGCGATCTCGTCGAATCGCCGCACGATCTGGTGGGTGGTTCGCGAGAGCCCCTCGCGCAGGCGTGAGAGCAAGCCCATGCCCGCATTCTAACATTCGACATCGACCTCGACGCGCTGGGGCCGCAGCATCAGGTCCTCCACGGCGGCGCGAGGTGTTTTCCTCCCGGCCAGCACCTCTGCCATCTGCGCCGCGATCGGCAGCTCGACGCCGTACCGGGCGCCGAGCGCGAGCGCTGCTTCGGTCGTCCGCACTCCCTCGGCCACCATGTTCATGCCCGCGAGGATCTCGGCAAGCGCGCGGCCGCGTCCGAGCTCGATGCCGACGCGGCGGTTGCGGCTCAGGCTGCCGGTGCAGGTGAGCACGAGATCGCCGAGTCCGGTCAGCCCCGACAGCGTCTCGCGGCGGCCCCCGGCCGCGACCGCCAGCCTGGAGATCTCGGCGAGCCCGCGTGTGATCAGCGCGGCGAGCGTGTTATGCCCGAGCCCCAGCCCCTCGATCGCCCCAGCGGCAATGGCAATGACGTTCTTCAGGGCGGCGCCGAGCTCGACACCCACGACATCGGTGGTGGCATACAGCCGGAAGTAGCGCGCGCGGAATTCCGCCTGCACCCGTTCCGCCTCGCCCAAATCCGCGCACGCCACCGACACGGCCGTCGGCAGCCCGCGCGCTACCTCAAGCGCGAAGCTCGGTCCGGACAGCACCGCGACGGCCCGCGTGTCGCCCAGTTCATCGGCGATGACCTGCGACATCCGCATCAGCGAGCCGACCTCGAGCCCTTTGGTCGCGCTGACAATAGTGGCGCCCGGGGCCACGAAGGGGGCTGCGGCCCTCAGGACGTGGCGCGTCCCGTGCGAAGGGACGGCCGAGATGACGAGCGCGGCGCCGTCAAGCGCCTCCCGCAGCTCGGTGGACGGCACCACGGAGTCTGGCAGCACCACGCCGGGCAAGAACAGCGTGTTGACGCGCTGCTCGACAATCGTGGAGAGCACCTCGGGCTCGCGGACCCAGAGGCGAACCTCGTGGCCGAGACGTCCGAGGTGGACCGCGAGAGCAGTGCCCCAGCCGCCCGCGCCGACGACCGCGACCGTGGTGATCACCGATGCCCCTCCATCGTATCGTGCCCCAGTCGCCGCTCGGTCCCGGAGTGGAGGCGTGAGAGGTTCCGCCTGTGCCGGCCGACGATGACGGCGGTCGACACCAGCGCAGCCAGCACCACGGCGAGCGGGGCGGCAAGCAGGTAGGCCAGCGGCGGCAGCAGCACGGCGGCGCCAACCGAGCCGAGCGAAACGTACCGGGTCCACCAGACGGTCACGACAAACGCGAGCCCGGCCATCAGCGTGGCGGCCGGGGCCAGCACGGCGAACACGCCGCAGGCCGTCGCCACGCCCTTTCCGCCGCGGAAGCCGAGCCACACGGGATACACGTGCCCGATCACCGCGGCGACGCCCGATGCCGCCTGCACCGCGATGCCGAGGCCCGCCCGTCGCGCAAGCAGCACCGCGCAGACGCCCTTGGCGACGTCGAGCGTCGCCACCGCCATCGCAACGCCGGGGCCGATCGTGCGGTAGACGTTCGCCGCGCCGACGTTGCCGCTGCCCGCCATCCGGATGTCGATGCCGACGGCACGGCGGGCCAGCAGCCACGCGAACGGGATTGACCCGACGAGGTAGCCCATGGTCACAAACAGCACCGGCCTCACGTTGATCACCTGCCTTCCCCGCTCCGTTCGTTCAGCCCCCGAGCGGAGCCACAGCCCGCGGGATGTAGGTGGCCGGCCCGGATGACAGCCGGCTCTCAAAGAGCACGACGCGGTCGACGCGGCTGCGGCCCACGGGCTCGGTGACGACGCCGGCCAGCAGGTCCCGCGCGCGGGGGCCGAGAGGCTGCCGGCACCGCCCGAGCGTCAGATGGGCCTGGAACGGGCGAGCCTCCCGCGCGAACCCCCAGGATTCCAGGCGGGCCTCCACCTGCTCGGCCAGAGCGGCCAGCGTCTCACGCCCGAGGGTCGTGCCAATCCACACCACCCGCGGCGAGCCCGACGGTGGAAAGGCGCCCACACCGGCCAACTCGATCTCGAACGGCTTCGTCGCAAGCGGCTCCGCGAAGCGATCCGCGAGCGTGAGGGCTCGCGCCTCGTCGATCTCGCCGAGAAAGCGCAGCGTGAGGTGCAGATTGTCGGGCCGCACCCAGGAGACGTCGGCCCGGCCGCCGGGCAGCCCTCGCCGCAGTGCTGCGGCCAGACGTGCGCCTGCCGCCGCCGCGTCCCGGCGGAGGGCCGCCTCCAGTTCAACGGCGATGAACAGGCGCATCGCCTTCAGCCTCCAGCAGACGCCTGACCGTGTCAAGCGCCGCCTGCGACGCCTGAAACCGCACCTGCGAGCGGCCTCCCAGGAACCTGAAAGTGCGGACGACCTCGCCGCCGGGGTGTGCCACCGCCACGACAACGGTCCCGACGGGCTTGGCGCCGGTGCCGCCACCGGGTCCCGCGATGCCCGTGATGCCCACGCCGACCTCGACACCCGCTCGCTCGCGGACCTCTCGCGCCATGGCGGCGCCCACCGGCTCGCTCACCGCGCCGTGGGCAGCTATCAGCGCCTCGGCAACCCCCACGACCTCCACCTTGGCGCGGTTGCTGTAACACACAACGCTTCGGTCCACATAGTCCGAGCTGCCCGCGACGTCGGTGAGCCGCTTGGTCAGGAGTCCGCCGGTACAGGACTCAGCAGCTGCCAGACGCCAGCCGCGGGACCGGAGATGCTCGCCCACCACCTGCTCCAGCGACCGGTCGTCGGTGCTGAAAACGTTTGGCCCGAGGACGGCGACGAGTTGATCCACCGCGCGCGCAAGAGCGGCGGCCGCGTCCGCGGTGTCTCCCCCGCGCGCGCTGAGGTGCAGCTCGATCTGCCCAGGCTGCGCGAGGATTGAGGTTTCGACCCGCGGCGCCTCCTCCAACCATCGTGCGTAGACGGGCTGCGCCGCCTCATCGACCTGCGACTCGGTAAGCCCGGTGATCCGGACGACGCGGCGCAGCAGGCGCGCTACCCCGGCGCACGGGACCAGCACATCGTCGATCACGGTGTCGAAGATGGGAGCCATCTCGTGAGGCGGTCCCGGAAGCAGGATGACCCACCCGCGATCCCGTTCAATCAGCAGGCCCGGCGCCGTGCCGCGATCATTCGGGAGGACGCGCGCGCCGCGAGGCACGAGCGCCTGCCGCCTGTTGATCTCGGGCATCGCCAGCCCGCGGGCCGCGAACCGCGCCCGGATCCGGTCGACGACCGCCTCATCCTGGACGAGCGGCAGCCCGAACGCCTCGGCCACGACGTCGCGCGTGAGATCGTCAGCGGTCGGACCGAGGCCGCCGGTCAAGATCACGACCTCCACGAGCGCCAACGTGCTTCCCAATACCGCGAGCAGGTCGTCCCGGCGGTCTCCGACGACGTGTTTGACCGCCACCTCGATGCCGACGTCGTTCAGGCGGGACGTCAGCCACAACGAGTTCGTGTCGGTCCGAAACGGCGTCAGCAGTTCGCTGCCGACGGCTATGATGCCGGCACGCCGCAGGGGTTGGGGATCGCTGGACATCGGTCGAGGGAGTGCGCGGCCGACCGTGGAGGAACCGCCGGCGCCGGGATCACCGGAGCGCCGGCACCAGCCACAGCACCGCGCGCAGCACGAGATTGCCGTACAGGCCGGCCACCACGTCGTCGGCCACGATGCCCCAGCCGCCGGGCAGCCGTTCGGCCCGCGAACACGGAAACGGCTTGATGATATCGAACAGGCGGAAGAGCACAAAACCGATCGCGACGCTGCCCCAGCCGGCCGGCACGAACGCCAGCGTGATCAGCATGCCGGCCACCTCGTCAATCACGACGATGCCGGGATCCTCGACTCCCAGATGCCGCTCGGTGACGCCGGCGCTCCACACGCCCGCCACCATCACCGCGATGATCGCCGCCGCCTCGGCGGCCGGCGTCCCGGCCAGCCGCAGGGCGCCGACCAGCAGCAGCGCGGCCGCGGATCCCGCGGTACCCGGCGCGATCGGACAGAACCCGACGAAGCCAAAAGAGGAGACGGCCACGGCGAGACGGGTCATCAGCGCAGGCATCACGAGGCGGGAATCGCGATCACGCGGGTGTCCGCGAGGCGATCGTGCAGCGTGCGCCGCTCGGCGTCGAACGCTGCAGGCAACAGGCCGAGGCCAGCCGGCACGACCGAGATCAGACACGCCGCGGTGCGGGCAAGAGCACGGCCCAACCCCACACGTTCGCCCGAGCCCGTGACCACCTTGAGCCCGAACGCCATCTGACCGATCGTCTGTCCGGCCGCCGCTGTGAATGCCAGGAGGTACCCGCCATCCAGGATGAGGAAGAAGAGCAGGAGCGGCAACGGCGGGAGCAGGGTGACCTCCGGCACGCTCAGCCGGCACAGACGCAGCGTGAAATAGATCACGACGAGATTGGCCGGCAGCAGGATCGCCAGGTCCACGAGACCCGCCGCGACACGCCGGCCGACGCTCGCCGCCGCGACGGCGCTGGTGGCGGCAGGCTCGACAGCCTGAGGTTCCGGCTCGGGCCCCGGCTCAATCCTCAGATCCAGCGCCACCTGCTGCGACCGAAGGGGCGGCGTCCGCACCCGCGGACTCGGCGGGGTCGATCGACGCACGGCGAGCGGGGGACGCGGCGGCGGGACCGCGGTGACGAGCGGCCGCTCGTTCGGGGGCGCGGGCGCGGCGTCAAACAGCGGGAGGTCCGCAGCGCGGGTGGACGAGGGCGCGGGGAACCGATCGAAGTTGAACTCATCCTCCTGCTGCCGGCGCGACGCCGGGGAGGACGGCGCCTCCGCGTCGCGGTTGAGGGTGAGGTCCGGCAGCGGCCCGATCGATCCCTCGGAGCGGAGCGGCAGGTCCGGCACGCTGGGAGGCGGAGGGACCAGCGAGAAGTCGTAGCCGCAGTTCCGGCAGCGGTCGCTCGCCTCAAACCCGATGTACCCGCACTTCGGACATTTCATCTGTCGCGCTCCACCCCGGGCTGCTCGGATGCCGGAGACCCCGGCTTGAGGCCGAGGGTTGCCGTCGTCTGTGATCCGGACAGCAGCGACTTCTGGATGTCGCTGCGGAGCGCGTCGGCCTCCGGGCGCAGCGGATCGGCGGCGGAGACCACCGCGAGCAGCTGCAGCGCCTCGTGCAGGCGTCCGGTCGCCGCGGCCGACCGCGCCCGTCTGAGCGTCAGCTCACCGGGCCGGGGGACGGGCAGCGGGTCCGCGGCCGCCGGCGAGGGCGACGGGCGCGACGCGGTGCTCCAGGGCTGGCGGCCGAACGGCAGCGTCTCAAGCCAATCGGTGGAGGTGGCCACGTACAGGGCGCCCCACCCCAGCAGGCCGACGATGAGCGCCGGGAGGACCCACGATCGGCGCGGCCGCGCGGGCCGAGGCGCCGGCGCACCGCGCGCCCGGCGAGTGACGAGAGGCCGGCCGGCCGCGGCGTCGTTGTTCGCCGGGGCCATCTCGAGCCGGTCCAGCCGGTCCAAGAACGCGAGCGCCACGTCGTGCGGCCCGCCCCGCTCGACGGAGGCGGCCAGCAGGCGTCGCGCCGCCTCGCCTTCACCCCGCTCGAACGCCGCGACGCCGCGGTGCAGCAGCTCCTCGGACTCGCGCTGCCGCTCGGCGACGGCGCTGCGGGCCCGCTCGATGTACGCACGGGCGCGGGCGTGCCCGCGGTCGAGGAACAACACGCGGGTCCACACGCTGATCGCCCGCTCGTGGTCCCCGGCGAAGTAGTAATCCAGGCCCGAGAGCAGCAGCGTTTCGATCCGCACGTCGCGATCGGTGTCGGCGTTCTCATCAGCCACGCGAGGTGAGGCGGGATGCTGCGGGTCGGCCATACCCAGAGGATCGATGAGGGTCGCCCGATTATCGGTGAAAGGGCGGACGCAGTCAAACGCCGCCGGACCGGTTGCCTGCCCGCCGGACCGCTACGCGCCGCCGTTCTCGCGTTCCAGCGGCCGGTGCCCGATGATGCCGAGCCCCCGCATCTTCCGATACAGGTTGCTGCGCTCCACGCCCAGCACGTCCGCCGTCCGCGAGATGTTGCCCTGCTGCTCCTTCATGACGCGCAGGATGTAGGCGCGCTCGAACTCGTTGCGCGCCTCGTGCAGCGGCGGCGTGCCCGCGGGCACGACGTCGGCCGCGGCGGTCCCGCCGGGAGAGGCGGGCCCTTCGAGGAAGGCGAGATCGCGGGCGGTGATGGTGTCGAGCGGCACCATGATGATCAGGCGCTCGATGACGTTGCGCAGCTCCCGCACGTTGCCCGGCCACCCGTACGCCTGGAGCACGCCGGTCGCGGAGGCGTCCAGCGTCTTGACGCGGCGGCCGTACTCGCGCGCGAAACCCGCCATGAAGAACTCGGCGAGCAGCGGGATGTCGTCGCGGCGCTCCCGCAGCGGCGGGACGAAGATCGGAATCACGTTCAGCCGGAAGTACAGATCCTCGCGGAACCGGTTGGCGCGAATCTCCGCGGGCAGGTCCTTGTTCGTCGCCGCGAGCACGCGCACGTCGACCTTGACGCCGGACCGCCCGCCGACCGGCTCGACCACCTGCTCCTGGAGCACGCGGAGGACCTTCGCCTGGGTCTTCAGGCTCATGTCCCCGACCTCGTCGAGGAAGATCGTCCCGCCGTCGGCGGCCTCGAACTTGCCCCGCCGGTCCGAGACGGCGCCGGTGAACGAGCCCTTGACGTGGCCGAAGAGCTCCGACTCGATCAGCTCCTCGGGAATCGCCGCGCAGTTGACCTCGACGAAGGGGCCGGAGCCGCGCCGGCTGAGGGCGTGCACCATGCGGGCGACCAGCTCCTTGCCCGTGCCGTTCTCGCCGTAGATCAGCACCCGGCCGTTGGTGGGGGCGGCCATCGCCACCTGCTCGCGCAGCTGCCGGATGGCGTAGCTCTCGCCGACCATCGCCAGCGGGCGGTCCACGCGCGCGCGCAGCGCGAGGTTCTCGGCCTCGAGCTGACGCTGGCGGAGGGCGTTGCGCACGACCAGGACGGTCTTGTCGAGCGACAACGGCTTCTCGACGAAGTCGAAGGCGCCCGCCTTGATCGCCCGCACGGCCGACTCGATGTTCCCGTGGCCGGAGATGACGACCACCTCGGCGTCGACCTGCCGCTCCCGCAGCCGCGTCAGCGTCGTCAGCCCGTCGATGCCGGGCAGCCAGACGTCGAGCAGGATCACGTCGAAGGGCGCCTGCGAGACGCGCTGGAGGCAGACCTCCCCGCTGTCCACCGCCTCCACCTGGTAGCCCTCGTCGCGCAGCACTCCGGCAAGGGCGGCCCGCACGCCCGGCTCGTCGTCGACGATCAGGATCGAGGGTTTCACAGAAGCGACCTCACACTGTGCCGCCGAGCGCGCCGCTTACGCGCAGGGCAACTCGATGGTGAACCGCGTCCCGTGCGGGCTCACCTCGCCGACCTCGACGGTGCCGCCGTGCTCCGCGACGACGCGGCGGACAATCGCGAGGCCCAGCCCGCTGCCCCGCCGCTTGGTCGAGTAGTACGGCAGGAACAGTTTCTCACGCTCACCGGGCGGAATCCCGGGACCGTTGTCCGCCACGAGAATCCGGACCACCTGGTTCTGTGGATCGGCCTCGGTGGCCACCGTGACCTCGCCGCGGCGTTCCATCGCCTCGACGGCGTTGTCGACGAGATTGATCAGCACGCGGCGGATCTGCTCCGGGTCGACGCGGACCGGCGGCAGAGACGGTGCGAACGCGGTCGTGATCGTGACGTCCTGGAACAGGCCCGTGTACAGGGCGAGGGCCTCCTCGAGCACGGCGTGCAGATCGACGGGCACGCGCTTCGGCGCCGGCATCCGGGCGAACTGCGAGAACTCGTCGACCAGCGCCTTGAGCGACTCGACCTCCCCCACGATGGTCGTCGTGCACTCGTCCACGAGCGCCCTGGTGGGCGGCGGCGCGCCCGCGAAGTGCCTCCGCAGCCGTTCGGCGCACAGCTGGATCGGCGTGAGCGGGTTCTTGATCTCGTGGGCCAGCCGCCGCGCCACTTCCCGCCAGGCTGCCACTTTCTGGGAGCGGATGAGCGGCGTGATGTCGTCGAAGACGAGCACGATGCCTTCCGCGGCGCCGCCCTCGCCCTGCAGCCGCGTGGCGGCAACCGCGAGGTGCAGTTCGCGGTCGCTGCGTGTGATCGCGATCTCCTGCGCCGGCGGGCCGACGGCGGAGGCGCCGGCGCCCGTGAGCAGCGCCAGCAGCGGCGCGAGATCGGGGCGCGAGAAGGCCGACGCGATCGGCTCCCCGGCCGCCACGCCCTCGAGTTCGAGCAGCCGCGCGGCGGCGCTGTTGACGGTCGTCACCAGGCCCTGAGCGTCCACCGACACGACGCCCGTCGCGATGCGCTCCAGGATGGTCTCGATGTACCGCCGCCGCCCCTCGACCTCCGCGTGCTTCCGGCTCAGGTCAACGGCCGACGCCTCCAGCTTGCGCTGGCTGGCCGCCAGCTCGCTCGCCATGGTGTTGAAGGCGTCGACCAGGGACCCGAACTCATCGGCCGTCTCCCGCTCGACGCGGTGATCGAGGTGCCCGGCCCCGATCTCGCGCGCCGCCGCCGCCAGCGCCTGCACGGGGCGCGTGATCCGCTTCGCCAGGTACAGCCCCATCCACGTGGAGCCGACCAGGATCATCAGCGTCACCGCCACGAAGAACGACAGGTACACGCCGGCGAGCGGACGCTTGAGCACCTGCAGCTGCGCGTACGCCTCGTACGCCTCGCTCATGCGGCGCGCCCGAGCCGCCATCCCTCCCGCCAGGTAGTCGCTGGCAACCACGACGCCCCTCAGCCGCTCGTCCGCCCCGCGGACGAGCGCCACCCCGCGAATCAGCTCCCCGCTCGTCCCGACCGGTTCCGGTGCGTGCGGCTCGACCGTCCCCGCCGCGGCGCGCTCCGCCAGACGATCGGCCGCGGCGCGGTTGTAGCCGGATCGGCCCAGCTCGATCCCCGGCGCCTCCACGCCGACCACGAAGGTCACGTCGGGCCGGGGCGTGCCGGCGGTCCCGACCCGATAGACCTCGACCATCGCCACCCGCTGGCTCGTGACGTGCGGGTCCACCACGCGCCGCACGCCGGAGACGTCAGGGCTCGTCAGATCGATCGGCCGCAGATCCGCGGCGATCCGGCCCGCCTGATCGTTGACGGTCCGCTGCCGTTCGCCGTAGTAATCGCTCGCCATCTCCCTGGCCGAGGACAGGATGTCGTCCATCGGCGCGTTAAACCACCGGTCCACGCTGTTGCGGATGAGCTCGCTGCCGACCAGCAGGACGAGCACCGCCGGGATGAGGGTCATGCCGAGCAGCAGCGTCACCAGCTTCGCCCGGAACCGTGCGAACGGCAGCGCCCGGCGGCGCTCGACCAGCAGCTTGACCACGTAGCGCGCCAGCACGAAGCCCAGCGCCGCCAGCATGGTCAGATCGGCCACCGAGAGCGCGTAGAGCACGGACTCGGTCAGGAAGTCCGGCGACAATCGGGTGGAGCGATTGGCGAAGAACAACGTGGCGGCCAGCGCCCCGACCGCCAGGAGGATGCTGACGAGGATGAGGCGCGGGTTGTCGCGGAAGGGACGCCGGCTCCGCGGCGGCGTCCGCGGAGCCGCCTTCATCGTCCAGGGAGGCTGCCCGGTGGGCCCAACAGGCACGGCTCCTCCCTATTGGATGAAGGTGAACTGCGCCGTGCCCGACGCCGATCGGCGGTCCCACGGCCAGAAGAACCAGGCGATCCAGGGACGCGAGCGGGCGCGCACGCGGACGTAGTACTCGACGTTGGCCTCGAGGCGGCCGGTGTCGAACAGGGGCAGCCGCTCGAAGGTCGTCAACCAGCGCCGCACGGCCTCCTCGTCGTCGGTGACCGTCGGCTCTTCGCCGCGGCCGTCGATGGTCCGCGACAGCCGGTACCGCCTCGTCAGGTTGTCGTACTGGACAACCGCGGTCACCGTGACCGACTGCAGCGTGTTGTCGAACCAGCCCGCAACCTCGCGGCGCAGATCCACGTCGTAGCGGATCGTGGTGGTCAGGCCGCTGCGGATTGCCGCCCGCAGGTCCTCGGTGAGGCCGTCCTCCATCGTGAACGACACCTGGACGTGCTGGTCCTTGACGAGCGACACGACGCGGATCGCCTCGGCCGCCTCCAGCGACGTCGCGGCCAGGCACACCGCCAGCACCACCGCAGTCCGCGTGATTCTCATTCCTTCGCGTTCAGCAGATCTCGGAGTTCCGTCATGAACTCGCCGATGTCGCGGAAGTGGCGGTAGACGGAGGCGAACCGGACGTAGGCGACCTTGTCGAGCCGCTTGAGCTCCTGCATCACGAACGACCCGATCTCAGCGGTGGCAATCTCCTTCTCCGGGCGTTCCTGCAGCGTGGCCTCGACGCGATCGGCAATCGCTTCGAGCGCCGACACGCTGACCGGCCGCTTCTCGCACGCCTTGAGCAGCCCGGCGATGAGCTTCTGCCGCTCGAACCGTTCGCGGCTGCCGTCCTTCTTCACGACCATGTACGGGATCTCGTCGATCCGCTCGTAGCTCGTGAAGCGGCGGCCGCACTCCAGACACTCCCGGCGCCGGCGGATGACCTCGCCTTCCTTGCTCTCCCGGGAGTCGACGACCTTGTCGCCCAGATGCCCACAGTACGGGCACTTCACTCGGCTTCCTCCCCCGCGCCGGCCATCTCGGCCAAGCCGCGCATGCGGCCCAGGCTCAAGCCCTCCTGGGCCATGAAGAAGATCCCGGCCAGCGTCACCGGGACGAACGACACCGCGTGCAGCACGATCGCCGCCCCGATCGCCCGGTCGTTCGGCGCGCTGAAGAACGATGTGACGCCCAGCTGATAGAAGACGTGAAACCCGCCGATCGCGCCCGGCGTCGGGACGGCTACGCCGACCACGAGCAGCGCCATCAACAGGAAGGATCCCGTAAACGGGATCTCGATGTGAAACGCCCGCGAGACGAGCCAGATGCCCGCGGCGATCGACAGCCACAAGGGCACCGACCACAGGAGCGTGGCGGCCAGGTATCGCGGCTGCCGCACCGCCGCGAGCCCGCGCGCGAACATCTCGGCCAGCCGCGCGAGCGTTCGGGCCAGCGGCGCCGGCAGCACGCGCTCGATCCGCAAGGAGGCCGCGCCGAGCGCGGCCGGGTGCCCCGCCAGGAAGAACAGGACGCCGAGCGCGGCAACCGCAACCGCAGCGGCCACAAGCCCGCCCGCCTTGACCGCCTCGAACGTCCTCGGGTCGCCGGCTTCGACGCCGGGATTAAACAGGAGCAGGTAGAGCGCGAAGAAGAACAGCACGGTGACGGTATCGAGCAGGCGCTCGAGGATGATCGTGGCGAACGCGGCGGCCGCGCTCAGCTTCTCACGCCGGGCCAGCAGATAGGGGCGGAGGAACTCCCCCGCCCGGGCGGGCAGCAGGAAGCTGGCCGCGAAGCCGATCACCGTCGTGCGGAAGGCGTTCACGAACTGCGTTGGCCCGAGGCCCGCCAGCAGCGACTGCCAGCGCCGCGCCCGCACGACGTACGTCGTGGTCGTGGCCACCAGCGCCAGCGCGAGCAGCCAGAGGTTGCCCCGCGAGATCTCGGCCCACACGCCGGCGAGATCGGCGTTCCACAGAAAGACCGCCAGCAGCCCAGCCGAGAGCGCTACCACGATGATCGTACGCAGATGCCGCCGCATCGAGTGGTTCGCACTCTACTATAAGATCCACCCCAAGTCTATGCCGACGCTGAACTTAGCGAGGTGGGCATTTGACGGTCCCGACAGCGTGGCCGGGGGTCCCGGTTAAGCCAGCCGCACGTGCGACCGGACGGGAGCTTGCCTGCGGCGGAGCCCGCCTGTAAGATAACGTCCTTTGTTCAGCGTGAGGTGGATCTCGTGACATCAGACGCGCCGTTGCTCCACACGCGCCTCGCCGGCCTGACCCTGCACCGCTCGGGCAAGGTGCGTGACGTCTACGAGGTCGACGATCGGCTCCTGATTGTCGCAACCGATCGGATCTCCGCCTTCGACTACGTCCTCGGCAGCGGGATCCCGGACAAAGGCAGAGTGCTCAACCAGCTGTCGGCCTTCTGGTTCGATCTGACGGCCGATCTCGTGCCGAACCACATGCTCGCGATCGACGCCGGCACGTTCCCGGAAGCCGCCCGCCTGCACGCGGAAGCGCTGGCCGGGCGGTCGATGCTGGTGCGCCGGGCGGAGCCGCTGCCGATTGAGTGCGTCGTTCGCGGGTACCTGGCCGGATCCGGCTGGGCCGAGTACCGAGGCAAGGCCACGGTCTGTGGGATCCCGCTGCCCCAGGGGCTGCGCGAGTCCGATCGGCTGCCAGCTCCGATCTTCACGCCCGCGACCAAGGCCACCTCGGGCCACGACATCAACATCACCGAGGACGACGCGAGCCGCTTGATTGGCCGCGACCTGCTCGTGCGTGTACGCGATCTCTCGCTGGCGCTGTACGCACGGGGCGTCGCCCACGCCGAGCCGAGGGGCATCATCCTCGCCGACACGAAGTTCGAATTCGGCCTGGCGCCGGGCGCAACGTCGCGCACGCCGGAGGTGCTGCTGATCGACGAGGTGATGACGCCGGACTCCTCGCGGTTCTGGCCCCGCGCCGCCTACCAGCCCGGCGGCAGCCAGCCGAGTTTCGACAAGCAGTACGTGCGGGACTACCTGGAGCGGATTCGGTGGAACAAGCAGCCGCCGGTCCCCTCGCTGCCCGACGACGTCATCGCCCACACACGCGAGAAGTACCTCGAAGCGTTCCGCCGCCTGACCGGCCGCGAGCTCTCCTAGCCGGGGAATCCGGAGCCGCTGTGCGCGACCAGATGGAACGGCTCATCCGCGAGATGGTGGACAAAGGGATCCTCTTCGAGGACGCCCTGCGCGCCTTCGAGAAGGGCTTCCTCTCCGAGGTGCTCAACCGCACGGACGGCAGCCTGACCGGCGCCGCCCGGACCCTCGGGATCCACCGGAACACGCTCAGCCGGAAGGTTGCCGCCTACCGGCTGCGGCGGCGATAGGCCGGGGGCGCGGCGTTCTCGGGACGCCGGCCCGCCCCTTGACACCCTCCTGCTGCCGGGATCATAATTGGCAGTCACCCTGTCCGAGTGCTAGCGCGCAGTGGGTGCGCCGGCGCCGGGCGCCTTAACCGACAGCCAGCGGAGTGGAGTGCACAGCGATGAAAGTCAGACCCTTGCATGACCGCATCCTCGTGCAGCGCATCGAGGAGGCCGAACAGATGGTGGGCGGCATCATCATCCCGGATACCGCCAAGGAGAAGCCGCAGCAGGGCAAGGTCGTAGCCGTGGGCAGCGGCAAGGTCAAGGAAGACGGAACCCGGATCCCGCTGGACGTCAAGGCGGAGGACCGGATCCTCTTCGGCAAGTACTCCGGCCAGGAAATCAAGCTGGACGGGGAAGAGTACCTGATCATGCGAGAGGACGAAGTGCTGGCGGTCCTCGCCTAGCGCGTCGCTCGACACCCAACACAGGAGAACGGAGCAGACGATGGCAAAGCAGATTGTGTATGGCGAGCAGTCGCGGCAGGCGATTCTGCGCGGCGTCAACCAGCTCGCCGATGCGGTGAAGGTCACGCTGGGTCCCAAGGGACGCAACGTCGTCCTCGATAAGAAGTTCGGATCCCCCACGATCACCAAGGACGGCGTCACCGTCGCCAAGGAGATCGAGCTGAAGGATTCGCTCGAGAACATGGGCGCGCAGATGGTGCGCGAGGTGGCGAGCAAGACGTCGGATATCGCGGGCGACGGCACGACGACCGCGACCGTGCTGGCGCAGGCCATCTACCGCGAAGGCGCCAAGAACGTGACCGCCGGCGCGAACCCGATGGACCTCAAGCGCGGCATCGAGAAGGCCGTCGACGTCGTCCTCGAACAGCTGAGGCAGCTGTCGAAGCCGGTCAAGGGCAACATGATCGCGCAGGTCGGCCAGATCTCCGCCAACAACGACACGACCATCGGCAAGATCATTGCCGAGGCGATGGAGAAGGTCGGCAAAGACGGCGTCATCACCGTCGAGGAAGCCAAGACGCTGGAGACCTCGCTCGACGTCGTCGAGGGGATGCAGTTCGACCGCGGCTACCTGTCACCGTACTTCGTGACCGACCCCGAGCGGATGGAGGTCGTCGTCGAGAACCCGCTGATCCTGATCCACGAGAAGAAGATCAGCTCGATGAAGGACCTGCTCCCGGTCCTCGAGCAGGTGGCCCGCATGGGCCGGCCGCTGCTCATCATCGCCGAGGACGTTGAAGGCGAGGCGCTGGCGACGCTGGTCGTCAACAAGCTGCGCGGAACGCTCCAGGCCGCGGCCGTCAAGGCCCCCGGCTTCGGCGACCGCCGCAAGGCCATGCTCGAAGACATCGCCATCCTCACCGGCGGCCGCGCCATCACCGAGGATCTCGGCATCAAGCTCGAGAACATCAAGGTGGAGGACATGGGCCAGGCGAAGAAGGTCACCATCGACAAGGACACCACGACGATTGTCGAGGGCGCCGGCTCCCAGAAAGCCATCGAGGGGCGTGTCAAGCAGATCCGCACCCAGATCGAGGAGACGTCCTCCGACTACGACCGTGAGAAGCTGCAGGAGCGGCTGGCCAAGCTCGTCGGCGGCGTGGCGGTCATCAAGGTCGGCGCGGCCACCGAGACCGAGATGAAGGAGAAGAAGGCCCGCGTCGAGGACGCCATGCA
>JAEAME010000079.1_pt1 | contig 143169 bp, 110 predicted proteins | sample 8958731 | NCBI WGS metagenome assembly JAEAME01 (sample SAMN16933194, study PRJNA681113) | bioreactor sludge metagenome | isolation source: anerobic bioreactor sludge (Control) | place: India:Bengaluru | collected 2018-10-24
TTGTCCATGTTGTTGTGTGTTTTTGTGTCAACTTTTTTCAGGACAAGTCAGTTTTCTTAGTTCTATATTTGATTTAGTTAGTTTTTTCTTAAGATTAAATTGAAAATAACAAGTTAAAAATCCTTGCTCTTTAAGAAATACTAAAAAGGGAATTACTCTTTTGTGTAAATAAAAAAAGAGTGGCTACAATTTTCAAAGTAACCACTCTTTAAAGATTAGAGTAATTTATACTCTATAGAATTAGCTATTTAACAATAAGCTTTTGAGTTCTATTAATATCAGCATTTAGAATTCTAACATAGTAAATTCCTTCTGCTAAATCATTAACATCAATAACTTGTTCAAGACTACCTTCAATAGCTTCTGTGTTGATTGTTCTTAGGATACGTCCTCTTGCATCACTTAATACAATCTTAACATCTCCACTTATTCCATTTACAACTAATTTAGTTTGAGTATTTGTTGGATTTGGATACATCTTAATTGATACATCATTTCCTTGAACCTCATTAATTCCTAATGTTGTGAATGTTTCTGTAGAACCATAAGTTACTCCAGATGCAGTTATCGCTCCAGCTCTAAATCTATAAGATGTATTAGGAGTTAAGCCTGTTAAGTCATAAGTCATTGTGTTTCCATTTAAGGTTGCATTAACAACTGTCCATTGACTTGCTCCAGCTTGTTTCCATTCAAAGCCTTGTGATAAAATTGCTTCTGAACCAGCAGTAATTGTTGCGGTTAAAGTAACTGAAGTTGAAGATGTAGGTGTTACAGGATTAGTTATAACAACTGGTGGAACTACTGCAAGAGTTGTGAATGTTAGGATTTCTCCATAAACAGTTTCTGTTGGAGTTGTTGCCATTGCTCTATATTCATAAGATGTATTAGGTATTAAACCTGTCAAATTATGAGTTAAAGAATTTCCAGTAATTGTTATTGGCATCCAAATATTAGTGTTAGAAACTCTCCATTCAAATCCTTGAGATGTGATTGTTTCTGTTCCTGCAGAGATTGTTCCATTTAATGTAGCAGAAGTTTCAGTTATTGAAGTTGCTGCATTTGTTACAACTGATGGAGAAGTGATTGATAGAGTATTGAAGTTTTGAACTGTTCCGTAAATAGTTCCTGATTCAGTAACTGCGTATGCTCTATACTTATAAGCAGTATTTGGAGCTAAGCCTGTTAAATTACGAGTAATTCCATTTGCGGTTAAGTTTTCTGTAGTTATATTCCAAGAGCTTGAATTAGACAATGTCCATTCGAAACCTTGTGTTGTAACTACTTCACTTCCTATAGTAATTGTTCCATTTAATGTAGCGGTTGTTTGTGCAATTGATGTTGCAGGATTTGTAACAACTACTGGAGTAACAACTGCAAGAGTTGTAAAGTTTAGAGTTGTTCCATAAACTATTCCTGAAACAGTTGTAGCATAAGCTCTAAATTCATAAGCTGAGTTAGGAATTAATCCTGTTAGGTTATAATTTATTGCATTACCACTTACATTTACAACTATAGGTATCCATGTTGAGTTAGTTGCTAATTTATATTCAAATCCTTTAAAGATTATTGATTCGCTACCGACTGTAACTGTACCATTAATTGTTGCAGAGTTTTGAGCAATTAATGTTGCTGCATTTGTAACAACTGTAGGAGTAACTACTGCAAGAGTTGTGAAGTTTTGAGTTGTTCCATAAACTGTTCCTAAAGATGTTGTTGCATAAGCTCTATACTGATAAGCTGTGTTAGGTGTTAAGCCTAATAGATTATGAGTAATTGCATTTCCATTAATTGTTGTAGTTATAGTTGTCCATGTTGAAGCACTTGAAAGTTTCCATTCAAATCCTTGAACATTAACTGTACCACTTCCAGCTGTAACTGTTCCATTTAAAGTTGCAGTATTTTGTGATATTGCTGTTGCTTGACTTGTAACTACTATAGGAGGAACTACTGCAAGAGTTGTAAAGTTTTGAGTTGTTCCATAAACTGTTCCTGTAGATGTTGTTGCATAAGCTCTAAACTGATAAGATGAATTAGATGTTAATCCTGTCAAATTATAAGTTAAAGCACTTCCACTAACTGTAACTGGCATCCAAGTTGTAGAACTTGACAATTTCCATTCAAATCCTCTTGAAGTTATTGTTTCTGTTCCTGCAGTAACTGTTCCATTTAATGTAGCTGAATTTTCAGTTATTAAACTTGCAGCATTTGTTACAACAGTAGGAGGAGTGATTGATTGGGTTGTGAAGTTTTGAACAGTTCCGTAAATTGTTCCTGATGGAGTAACTGCGTACGCTCTATACTTATAAGCAGTATTTGAAGTTAAACCAGTTAAATTATGAGTAATTGCATTTGCATTAAGATTTTCTGCAGTTACATTCCAAGTAGTAGAATTTGACAATGTCCATTCGAAACCTTGTGTTAAAACTACTTCACTTCCTAAAGTTATTGTTCCATTTAATGTAGCGGTTGTTTGTGCAACTGCTGTAGCTGGACTTGTAAAAACTGTTGGAGGAACTGTTGCAAGAGTAGTAAAGTTTTGAGTTGTTCCATAAACTGTTCCTGCGGATGTTGTTGCATAAGCTCTATACTGATAAGCTGTGTTAGGTGCTAAGCCAATTAGATTATGAGTAATTGCATTTCCATTTATTGTAGTTGTTATTGTTGTCCATGTTGAAGCACTTGAAAGTTTCCATTCAAATCCTTGAACTGTAATAGCATCACTTCCTATTGTAACTGTACCATTTAGAGTTGCAACATTTTGTGATATTGCTGTTGCAGGACTTGTAACAACTGTAGGAGGAACTACTGCAAGAGTTGTAAAGTTTTGGGTTGTTCCATAAACAGTACCTGAAGCAGTTGTTGCATAAGCTCTATACTGATAAGCTGAATTTGGATTTAATCCAGTTAGGTTATGAGTTAATGAATTTCCACTTAAAGTTAACGGAGTCCAAGTTGAAGCACTTGAAAGTTTCCATTCAAATCCTTGAGAAATTATTGATTCGCTTCCTGTGGTAATTGTTCCATTTAATGTTGCCGTAGTTTGTGTAACTAATGTAGCAGCATCGGTAACAACAGTTGGAGGAATTGCAAGAGTTGTAAATGTTTGAACATCTCCATAAATTGTTTCATCTGCATTTATTGCATAGGCTCTAAATTCATACGCTGTATTTGCAGTTAAACCAGTTAAACTATGTAAAATAGTATTTCCTGTAAGAGATTGTGAAACATTTGTCCAAGTATTTGCATTTGCTAATTTCCATTCAAATCCTTGAGAAGTTAAAGGTTTGCTTCCCACATTAATTGTAGCATTTAATGTAGCTGTAGTTTGATTAACTAATGTAGCTGCATTTGTAACAACTATTGTTGGTATTGCTTGTGTAGTAAAGCTTTGAACTGCTCCGTAAATAGTAGCTGATGCAGTAGTTGCAAATGCTCTAACATCATAAGATGTATAAGAAGCTAAGTCTGATAAATTATGAGTTATTGCATTATTAATTAAAGGAGAAGTTATTGTTGTCCAAGTTGAAGCACTTGAAAGTTTCAATTCGAATCCTTGTGTAATTAGTGATTCACTTCCAGAATTAATTATTGCATTAAGTGTAGCATTGGTTTGAGTAATATTTGTAACAGAACTTGTTGAAACCACTTGAGGAATTACAGGAGTAGTAAAGTTTTGTATTTGTCCATAAATTGTACCTGATTCAGTTGTAACATAAGCTTTATATTCATAAGCTCTATTTGGAACTAAATCTATGAATGTATGAGCTAATATATTATTACCAGGAGTTAATTCAACTCTCATCCAAGCAGATGCACTTACTAATTTCCATTCAAAACCTTGAGCAAGAATTTCTTCACTTCCAAGAGTAAGTAATCCATTTAATGTTGCATTTGTTGGTTCAATAGATGTAGCAGAATTTGTTACAATTACTGGAGGGACAATATCAAGTGTTCTGAATGATTGAATAGAACCATAAGTATTAGCTGATTCAGTTGTTACAAAGGCTCTAAATTCGTAATTATTACTTGCAATAATACCAGTTAGATTATAAACCATAGAGTTGTCTGGAAGATTTACAATTGTCCAAGAAGAAGCTCCTTGTTGTCTCCATTCAAATCCATATGCTGAAATTATTTCACTACCTATAGTTACATCACCATTTAATGTAGCAATAGTTTGAGCTATTGCTGTTGCTGGATTAGTATTTACTACTGGCATAATTGGAAGAGTTCTAAAGCTTTGAATATCTCCATAAGTAACTCCTTCAGCTGTTATTGCATAAGCTCTAAATTCATAATTACTATAAGCTGTAAGATTGTTTAGGTTGTACATTATACTTCCATTATTTGAAGTAGTATTTACTATTGTCCATGAAGTTTCACCTAAAACTCTCCATTCAAAACCTTGAGATGTAATTGGAGCTAAAACTTCTAAAGCAGTACCATTCAAAGATGCAGAAGTTTGTGTTAATAATGACACATTACCTGTAATTACAATTGGAGGAGGCATAGCAAGAGTCCTAAATGTATTAACAACACCATATGTTGTTGCAGATTCAGTTGTTGCATAAGCTCTAAATTCATACTCTGTATTAGCTGTTAAGCCATTTAAGTTATAAATCATTGCATTATTATTCAATACAACAGAAACTGGAGTCCATATAGTTTCTCCAAGTAGCCTCCATTCAAATCCATTATCAGTGATTAATTCACTTCCTAATGTAATTGATCCATTCAATGTTTCAATTGTTTGTGCAACTGCAATTGCATTACCAGTTAAAACAATTGGAGGAACAATATCTAATGTTCTGAAGCTTTGAGTTAGTCCAAAAATTGTTCCTGATTCAGTTGTTGCATAAGCTCTGTATTCATAATCAGTACTTGCGACTAAACCAGTTAAATTATTTGTTACAGTTCCAGCAACTAAAGCTGAAGTAACATTATTCCAAGTATTTTGACCAGATAATCTCCATTCAAATCCTTGATTTGTCATAACTTCACTTCCTATAACAATATTTGCATTTAAAGTAGCAACAGTTTGTGCAATTGCTGTTGGAGGAGTTGTTGTAACGATAGGAGGGACAATTGCAAGAGTTGTAAAGCTTTGTGTTGTTCCATAAATATTTTCAGAAGCAGTAGAAACAAATGTTCTATATTCATAATTTGTTAGTGCTGTTAAGCCAGTCAAATTAAAAGAAATTGCTCCCACTGGTGAAGTTAATAATATGGTAGTCCAATTACTTGTTCCAGCTAATCTCCATTCAAAACCTTTTTGTGTTATAGGTAAACTTCCTTGAGCAACACTTCCATTTAATGTTGCAATTGTTTGTTCAATTTGAGTAGCTGTATTTGTTATAGCAGTTGGAGGGGTAGGAAGAGTGGTGAAATTAACTGATCTTCCATAAACTGAATTATAATCAGTTGTTGCAAAAGCTCTAAATTCATATTGAGTATTAGGTAACAAATTAGATACATTAGATGTAATTGTATCATCTAATATTGCATTTATTGGAGTCCATACTGTTCCTCCAAGAACTCTATATTCAAATCCCTGGCTAGTTATTGGATCAGTTCCAGCAATAATAGCAGCATTTAAAGTTGCTGTTGTTTGAGTTATTGCTGAAGCATTAATTGTAGTAACTCTTTGAGGAATTGCTAAAGTTCTGAATGAAACAGGCACCCATGCTGAGAATAGAGTATCATCTGCATAGTAACTTCTAATATAATATGTGTATTGAGTACTTGGTGTTAATGCGTTTACTTGATAACTTGGAGTTGTAATATAAACAGGAACTCCTGTTTCTCCCTTTCTTACTTGCCATCCAAGTTCTGCAGCTCCACGAGTCCAAGTCAATTGACAAGTAGATATAGATGGTACTGCTTGAAGATTTGTTGGTGGATAAGGAGTTATAATATTTAATAATGCAACATTATCAATATAACATGAAGGTTGTGTTCCTCCACCGTTATCATTTGTCCAAACAAAAATAAGTTTCTTTTGAACTCCAACTCCTGGACTAACAAATCGAGTTTTGAAATGTGTAGAAGGAATTAAGTTAATATAGCTATTAGCATCATTTTGCATAATAACACCTTCAGAATAACTATAATCAGAAAAATATGTTGCAGCTAATGAAGGAGAAAATACTGTATCTTTATCAACTAAGAATACTTTCAAATAATCATAATCTGGTTCTCCTCCAACTAAAGCGTCAAATGATAATTCTAAGCTATCTGGAGAATTAATTGTAAATAATTTTTCTGCTATAACAACACTTTGTGAACCTGTATTATATGTTGCATTAATATTGTTATTTGAAATAAATAATGCATTTGAGCGGGCCCCAACAGGAGTTCCAATCACCCATTTATTTACAGCATTTCCATTTCTAAGTATCCAACCATTATCTCCTTGTGCTTCAAAGTTACTTGCATAAGAAGTTTGAACTGGTATTTGTCTTGTTTCTACAAATATTGAATTATTCGCAAAAGAATAAGTTGCATCTGAGCATAGTGTTTTTGCATAAATTTCATATACAGTTTGTGGTTGAAGGTTTTGAATTATGTAAGGATTTGTAGAAACATTTATTGAATCCCAATTTGCTGAATTAACATCTCTATAATAAACTTTCCATTCATTATCAGAAGTTTCAGCAGGAGTAATATTAATTGTGATAGTATTTGTAGTAGAATTTGCACTAATAACCAAAGGTCTCTCACAAGTCGGAGTATCATAAATACTTAAATCATCAATATAGCAAGTATTAGCTGCAGTATTATATTCTGATTTAAAAGCAATATATTGACCATTTCCAGTATAATCAGCAAAATTAACCTCAAATTCTTGCCATGTACTTGAAGCTGTTGGTATTAGAGTATCAATAGCAATAAATGTTAAAGAATCAGTTGGATCACTCAATACTCCTACAATTATTTTTGATGTAGAATTAGTGGTTCTTAATTGGAATTTTGCAGATAATGAGTTGATAAGAATTGATGCATCGAACTGAGGAGTGATAGCAAATGAATTCTTTCCAATAGCAGTAGCTGTAAAATACATTGAACCAGGTGAACTGTAATTAGTAGAAGAAATATATGGATTTGCAGAAGTTGCATTATACAATCTATTCCAACATAAAGGATAAATTGTACTTCCTGTTCCATAATTATCAAAACTTTCAGTATAAGGTAATGTACTTATTGTTGCACAGAATGTAGTATCAGTTATTATTGCTGACCATTCGCTTTGTTTAGTGCCACAATCTGTTTGTACTCTAACTTTATAAATAGTTCCAGAATTTAAATTATTAAATGTATATGATTTTGTAGAAACTCCGGTAATGGTTGTAGCATTTGCCCAATCAGTTTGAGTTGAAGGCATATATTGAATATTATATAAGCTACCACTTACATCTGCCCAACCTAGCTCAAATCCTGTTGTTGTTGGATTTGAAGTTGTGAGTGCTGTTGGAATAAGGCATGTAGGTATTTCACTTACTTTTACATCATCAATATAAACACTTCCATTTGCAATTTTCTTTCTTACAAATGCCAAACGATAATCCCCAACTAATGAAGATAAATTAAATTCATATTCAGCATAAGTTGTAGAAAGCACGGTTGTATCAATTTGTCCAATTAATACAAAATTAGTATTTGGAGTTGTTGTATTTAAATCTCCTTGAGAAACATTTAATGCATAAATTAATAAGTCAGGTTTATAAGAAGCAGAAGATTTCTTAGCCCAGAAATTAAGTTTTTCTGCACCAGTAAGAGTAATTATAGGAGAAATTAACCAATCATTATTATTAAAGGTAGTATTTGTTGAAGTTGAGGCTGCAGATGCTCCATACATATAAACAGACTTACTTCCTGATTTTGGAGAAGTAGTAGTTTGCCAATAATAAGAAGCAGAATTAGCAATAGTAGAGTCAACTATATACCAACATAATGGAGAAGTTTTATTTCCTGGAGCCACTGCAGGGACAAATGTATTTTCAAAACCTTCTGTCCAAGGAAGTTCAGTAATAGTTCCGCAAGCAGTAGTATAAGTTATTGGAGTAGACCATTCACTTTGCACAGTTCCACAAGCAGTTTGTACTCTTACTTTGTAAGAAGTCGAATGATTAAGAATATTAAATGTGTATGGTTTTGCAACTCCTGAAATAGTTGTAGCATTTGCCCAATCAGTTTGAGTTGAAGGCATATATTGAATATTATACAAGCTACCACTTGCATCAGTCCAATCTAAAGTAAATCCTGTTGAAGTTGGATTAGATACTAATAGAGCAGTTGGCTTTAAACAAGTTGGAATATTATCAATAAGAATATCATCTAAACGAAGATACCATCCATCTGGTGTTCCTTGACGAACAAATGCTATATAACGATTACCAGAATATTGACTTAAATCAACTTCATATTGTTGCCAATCACCTACAGGAAGTAATTGATTAAAAATACGAGTAAAACCTGAAAGAGTATCATATGTACCCATTCCTGATGAATTAATAATAGTATTTGGATTTGAAATAAAAACTGAAACTTCATCAGGTTCACTTGTAGATGAACTATATCTCATAGCCCAAAAACTAAGTTTTTGATTTCCTGTTAATGTAAATTGAGGTGAAATTAACCAATCATTATGTGATGTTGTACCATAATCTGTGTAACATGCTGCATGACCAGTTCCTGAATGAGAAGAAGATGTTCCTTTTTTCCACCAATATTCATAAGAGCTATATGTACCTCCTTTATCTATAACTGTCCAACAACTAGGTGAAGGTTTATTTCCTTGAGCACTTATTGCAGTCCAATCTGATTCAAATCCTTCTATCCAAGGGAATACAGTAACTGACTCGCAAGGAATTGGAGGAGTAGTAAATGTATAAATATTTGTTGGATCAGAAAGTTCTGTTCCACATTTTGTTCTTAAATAATATGTATAAGTAGCTTGAGGGATTAAGTTTTGTAAAGTATATGTATTTGCATTTACTAAAATAGAATCATAAAAAGGATCAAATGTAGATTTATAATATAAATACCATGAATTTCCCACATTTGAACTCCAACCAATTTGTGCTTGTGTAGAGCTTAATGAATTAACCGTAACATTAAATGGTCTTGGACAAGATAAAATATCAACTGATATGTTATCTATTGCAGCTGGTGGAGCATAGTTATAATTTTGATCATAATAATAGAAAATTAATCTCTTAACTCCTGAAACATTATCAATTGTTATTTCTTTGTTTTGCCAATTTGCTGATTGAGAAAGCAAAGCAAGATTATTATTTACATTAGATGGATATCCTGTTGGATTTAATGTATCTGTAACATTGCGTAAGAATACAATTAAACCTGAATATGCAGATGTCCCTGAAACATATCCTTGACATTTCCAATCAAAGTTAAGTGAATAGGAGGCTGGTGTTGCTCCAAAATCTATATCTCTATAACCATAAGCATAAATACTCCCATTTGTCATTGCATAGGATAATCCCTCATCATTAGAGATATATGCTGAAGTATTATCTGAAGTATTTTGAGTTGCAGAACCATTACCTGCTGCTTGACCTATAGCCCAATTATTAACACTTCCACTTAAATTTCTCCATGCAGAATTTTCTAATTGGTTTTCAAAATCACATATAAATGGAATTGCTGCTGGTAAAGCATCTGTAGTAAATGACAATTGATTTGACCAATTTGAAGTTTCTGTTGAGCAATCAGAACGTAACCAAATTTTATATTGAGTATTTGGAGTTAAGTTTGTAAGGAGAATAGGATTAGAGGTTGTTGTAATTGGAGTTATTTCGTTAGGATTATTTGCCGTACTTGATATTACATATTGCCATGTAGTTGATGATCCATTCTCTTGGAATGAAACATTTGCTGAAGTTGAAGTTAGTGAAGAAACAGCAACATTTGATGGTTTTCTACATGATTCATATGGTAAAATTGCAAAATTATCTATATGCAAATCATTATCAGTATTTGAAACAGTAGATTCTCCGTAGAAACCTATTTTAATTGTACCTGTATATGGCAATGAATTAGATTGATTATATAGTGGAATAATTACATGAGATGGTGTATTTGTAATATTTCCTAATATTCTTGAAGAATTAATATCACTTGACCAAATAAAAGCATTGGTTGCTTCCCAAGTTACTCCATTATCTGTTGAAATGACAACTGCAAATCTATCATCATCGCCTAATGATTCAACTGGATTAGCATTATCATAATCAGTATAGAAAACATCAAATTCTAATTGCATAGGAGATGTACCGTTTCCTAAATCAATAGATGGAGAAATTAACCAATACTTATTTGTACTATAAATATTCATCTTTGCATTATTTGGCGTTACATAAGAACTAAAAATCCAGCCTGATGTTGTTGTAGTTAAAGTTGCAGGACCAGATGCGGGAAGTAATCCAGATTTCCTTTCCCAACATCTGCTTGGAGGAACTAAATTGAATTCTTCCGTATTTGTTGGTGTAGTCAATATTGCACAAGGAGTGGTAAAAGAAACTATAGATGAAAGTGGAGTTGTACAAACAGGAGTAACTTTTACATCATAAGAAATGTCAGGTAGTAAATTTGTGAAAGTATAAGAAGTATCAGATAATGTAGCAATTAATGTAGCTTGCTCCCATGTTTGATCAATTGTTTTAAGTGAAATTGAATATGATGATACATTTAAATCGTTTCTCCAAGAAATTTTTGCACTATTTGAAGTAAGATCAGAATATCCTAAATTATTAGGTGCCCAACAAAAACCAGGTGCACTTGGAGTAATTACAAATTTTGTATTTGGTCTTGCACTATTTGTACCTCTATTATATGATGATGTAGTAGTAGGTGAATTTGGATCAATATTTGTATTATCTTGATAAAAATACATACATGATGTAAAACTAGCAGTATGCGATTGCCAAGAACGAGAAGAATAACCACCAGTATTTTTATCAACAGCAATAACTAAATTATCTGTTCCATTATATATAAATGGAGTAGTTAATGTTATATAATTCCATCCTTGAACAAAAGTACATGAACCACTATAAACTTGAGTTAAAGAAGAAAGTGGCACATAATCAGTAGTTGAAGAAAATGAATTTTTAGTAGTATTACCTGCATAAATATCAATTACTTCTGTTCTAGATGTACTAGATGTCATGTAATAGGCAATTTGGGAGATAGTTCCTCCAATTATTTCTGAAGAGGTGTAAATAGTTTGGGAATAACTATAGTCGTAATTACAATGCATCGGGACATACGATGTCGTAGAAGTCCCATTTCCTATTGTTATCTCACCTTGTTGCGTGAAGCCTTGAATGGCGAAAATAATCGCCATCAAAAAAAATAATTGTTTTTTCATGATAGATTTGTTTTAAGTTAAACATTTTTTTATTTATATTATATGTATATTTATACTCACGTTTCATTGTATTACTATAAACAAATCACTTCACATGCTCAAAACCACTCAATTACTCTTTATTTATAAGATGCGGCAAATGTACGTTATTAATTCTACTAAAACAAATTTTATTTAATAATAATTGAGCCATTCCTTTATCTAATTTTTTAAATATCTCTTAATCCGAATTATAAATTTTGCATTTTTATGTAAAATTAGATTGTTTTTATTATATAAATGTTAAATGGTCTACAATGGATTTTTTGTAAAAATAACCTAATACATAAGCTTTATTTTTCTTATCTTATCAAATTCTAAAAAAGAGTTGATATAATTAGAAAAAGACTAAGTATATTTAAAAAAAGACTAAGAATATTTTTAATTATGATTGATGTTTTATCACTTAAGTCTGATTTATTTTTAAGGATTACATATTATGATTAATGCCTTTAAGTATTAAAATCAATTTATATTTCTTATCTTAAACTTATTTCTATCTATTGTATTGCATAATTACATAGTATCTATCTATTATATTTAACAATTTTTAATGGTGGTTGTATAAATAAACTGACCAACCATTAGTTTAAAGTTAATTGGTAATTCATAAATTGAAATTATATAGGGGATATCCTAATAACTTAACTTCTAAATGGTTTGATATTTCTTATCTATTGTTATTATGTCAATAGATTTTCAACATAGTTATTTTAAATTTTGGGTTTTGGATGGTTGGATTTATTAGAATTGTATCCAGTAAGTAATATTATAGAACTAATATAAATTAAAAACCCTCAACTTGTCTTCACAGATGTGTTGAGGGCATAATCAATTATGATTTGGTTAACTAAATTATTTTGCAATATTACAACATTTTTATTCAATTTGCAAGTTTTTTAATATTTATTTTGCATTTTTTCTTTTAAAGAACATTATCATATCTTCTTTCAAAAAAAAATTGTATCTTCGCAGATTGAAATTGACTCAGAAAATTTATTGAAAATGTACTCAGAAAACGAAAAGATTATTAAGGTAAACATCGAAAAACAAATGAAAAGTGCATATATTGATTATGCAATGAGTGTTATTGTTTCTCGTGCTTTACCTGACGTGAGAGATGGCATGAAACCTGTTCATCGTAGAATTTTGTATGCTATGAATGATATGGGAATGTTTTATAATTCACCTACCAAAAAAAGTGCAAGAATTGTAGGGGAGGTTCTTGGTAAGTATCACCCTCATGGTGATAGTTCTGTTTATTATGCTATGGTGCGTTTAGCTCAACCATGGCAAATGCGTTATAAATTAGTTGATGGGCAAGGTAACTTTGGTTCTGTTGACCAAGACCCTCCAGCTGCTATGCGTTATACTGAGGCTCGTTTAGCTAAAATTTCTGACGAAATATTGGCAGATATTGATAAGGATACTGTTGACTTCCAAAACAACTTTGATGACAGTTTAAAGGAACCAACCGTTTTACCTACAAGAATTCCTAATTTATTAGTTAATGGAACTTCTGGTATTGCTGTTGGTATGGCTACTAATATGGCTCCTCACAATTTGACTGAAGTTATTAATGGAACAATTGCTTATATCGACAATAAAGATATTTCAATTGAAGAGTTGATGAGACATATAACTGCTCCTGATTTTCCAACTGGAGGTATTATTTATGGATACGAAGGTGTTCGTTCAGCTTATCAAACAGGTAGGGGACAAGTTGTTATTAGAGCTGAAGCTAACATTGAGCAAGCTCCAAATGGTCATGATCAAATTGTAGTTACTTCTATTCCTTATCAGGTTAACAAGTCAGAAATGATTCGTCGTCAAGCACAACTTGCTGATGAAAAGAAAATTGAAGGAATTTCTGAAATTAAGGATGAAAGTAATAAGGATGGTATTAGAATTGTATATAAACTAAAAAAAGATGCCATCACTAATGTTGTTTTAAATAAACTATATCAATATTCTGAAATTCAAACATCATTCTCAATTAATAGTATTGCTTTAGTTCATGGAAGACCTCTTTTATTAAACTTAAAAGAAATTATCAAATACTTTGTTGAGCACAGAATTGAAGTTGTTGAAAGAAGAACAAGATTTGAACTTGCTGAAGCTGAAAAAAGAGCTCATATTTTGGAAGGATTGCTTAAAGCATTAGATTTTATTGATGAAATTATTGCAATAATTCGTTCAAGTGAAACTGTTAATGCAGCAAGAGAAACAATGAGTGAACGATGGGGCTTTTCAGAAATTCAAACAAGAGCTATTGTTGACATGCGTTTACGTCAATTGGCAGCATTGGAAAGAGAAAAACTTCAAGCTGAATATGATGAATTGATGGCTTTCATTAAACGTTGTCTTGAAATTCTTAATAATAGAGACGTTTTAATGCAAGTTATTAAAGATGAACTTTTGGAGATTAAAGAAAAATATGGTGACGAAAGAAAAACAACAATAGAATTTTCTGCTTCTGACTTCAAGATTGAAGATATGATAGCTGATGAAGATGTTGTTATTACTATTTCACATCTTGGTTATATTAAACGTACTCCTTTGTCAGAATATAAGGTACAGAATAGGGGAGGTAAGGGCTCAAAAGGTGCTAACTCGAGAGATGAAGACTTTATTGAACATATTTATACAGCAACAATGCACAACTACATCCTTTTCTTTACTGAAAAAGGACGTTGCTATTGGATGAGAGTATTTGAAATTCCAGAAGGTACAAAAACTTCTAAAGGAAGAGCAATTCAAAATCTTATTAATATTGAACCTGATGATACTGTTAAGGCATACATTAATATTAAGGATTTGAAAGATGAAGAATATATAAACAATAATTATATTGTGTTATGTACTAAAAAAGGTATTGTTAAGAAAACAACCCTTGAAGCTTATTCTCGACCAAGAGTAAATGGAATTATTGCAGTTACTATTAGAGAAGGAGATGAACTTTTGGAAGCAAAACTTACTAATGGTGAAAATGAAATATTCTTAGCATTAAATAGTGGTAACTGTATCCGTTTTTCAGAAAGCAAAGTAAGACCAATGGGAAGAAATGCTTCTGGAGTGAAAGGTGTTACATTAAAAGATGAAAGTGATTTTGTAATTGGCATGGTTTGTGTTGAAGATAAAGAAAGAAATATCTTGGTTGTATCAGAAAATGGTTATGGAAAACGTTCTAATATCGATGAATACAGACATACAAATAGGGGAGGAAAAGGAGTAAGAACATTAAAAATTACTGATAAAACAGGAAACTTAATTGCAATCAAAGATGTTGTAGATGAAAATGATTTAATGATAATTAATAAATCAGGTATAACAATTAGAATTGCAGTTAAAGACCTTAGAGTAATGGGACGTTCAACTCAAGGAGTAAGACTTATTAAGCTAAAAGAAGACGACCAAATTGCAGCAGTTTGCAGAATTGATGTTACTGAAGACGATGAAGATATTGAAAGAGCAATAATTGATGGAGAAGAAATTATTGATGAGGATATAGATTTGAATGATGTTGAAGTTGAAGAAGAAATTGATGAATCTGATGAAGAAATTCAAGAAGAAGACACAATTGAAGAAGAAAATTAAAATAAAATAAATCTAGCAGAAATTAATTTTAAAATAAATCAAATAAAACAGATTAAAATGAAAAGAGTAATTTTTTTAGTAGCATTAATCGCATTTGGATTTAGTGCAACGGCTCAAACTATGAAAGTTCAAAGTGCTTATGCCGATATGAAAAATAATCGTTTAGCAAATGCAAAGAAAAATATTGATGCAGCTTGTGAAAATGAAAGCACTAAAAATGATCCTAAAACATGGCACTATGCTGGACTTATATACGCTAAATTAGTTGAAGTATCTAAAACTGATGCAAAATTATTTAAGAAACAAAAAATTGAAACTCCAGTTCTTGTATTAGCAGAAACATCCACTCAAGCAATTTTAAAATCAATTGAGATGGAAAAAGCAGCTAATACTATAGAATATGTTAATGCTAATATTAACACATTAAAATACATTGTTATATTCCAATTCGATACAGCTTTTAAAGTTTTCTCAGATAGAAAATATCAAGAATGTATTCCTATGCTTGAAAATGTAGTTAAAATCTCTCAAATAGCAGGAGATAAAGAAATCTATATGAAATCTAAAGCATGTCTATCATTATCTTACGATGCAATCGGTCAAAAAGATAAAGCTGTTGAACTATATCGTAATTTAGTTAAAGAAAAAACAACTGAAGAATCAATATATATTAATCTTTTTATTGCAAATAAGAAAGAAAAAGAAATAGAAAAAGCAACTAATGTTTTGAAAGCTGGGGTAAAAAACATTCCTTCAAGTTACACACTATTAGGTTTGTTAACTGGAGCATATGTTGAAGCAGGAAACATAGAAGAAGCTGATAAATGTATTGTAACATTAAAGTCAATTGCTGATACAATTTCTCAAAACAAATCAACAATTTTAGTTATAATTGCAAACTCATTGCGTGACGCAAACAAAATAGACGATGCAATTGCAATGTATAATCAATCTTTAAGTATAGATCCAAGTCAAAATGAAGCTCTTTCAACTCAAACAAATGCTAACTTTGGATTAGGAGCATTATATTTTAATATGGCTGTTGATCAATTAGATAAAGCTGCCAATTTACCAGTTGGTGAAGAATCTGATAAGGAATATAATAGATTAATGGAAGATTCTAAAGTTAAATTCTCACAATCAATTCCATATTTTGAAAAAGTTTTAGCTAAAAAGCCTAATGATATTGCAACATTAAATCAATTAAAAATTATATATTCAAGACTTCAAATGACTGAAAAATATAAAGAAATTAGTGCTAAACTTGAATCATTAAGAACTAAATAATCATAGTAAATAAAAAATAGGTTAGATAATAAATCTAATTTATCAATAAAAACCTCAGTAATATTATAATTACTGAGGTTTTTAATTTACAATAATTCATATTTTGAATGTAAACAATATTTTATTTCAAATTTCAAGATCTAAAACGTTATAATATTTTTCTATCTCTTTGTTTTAATTTTTTCTTTTATCACGATTAATTATCTTATTAATCTGAGCTAGAAATTACAGATTTCAATTAAAAAAATCAATATTTTGCCTTAATAATTACATTTTATAATTGCAATTATGTTAAGTATAAGTTATAGAAATTATATATTTAATTACTCCCTATGTATTAAAAAAAACCTCCTTTAACTTAATAAAGAAGGTTTTTCTTATAATATAGTTTCTATTCAGAAATCTATTTTTGTAATAATTACTATTAATTTTCTATTCTAATAATTTATTTATTCAGAAATAGATATTATGATTTATTTTCTTTTGATTACTTTTTGAACTGCTTCAACAATATTATTTGATTTTAGTCCATATTTAACCATTAAATCTTCTGGTTTTCCGCTTTCACCAAATTTATCATCAATTCCAATATATTCAATTGGTTTTGGATTATTAAGAGCTAATAACTGTGCAACAGAATCTCCTAAACCTCCATTATATTGATGTTCTTCACAAGTAACAACACAACCAGTTTTAGCAACAGATTTAAGAATTGCTTTATTATCTAATGGTTTTATTGTATGAATATTGATTATTTCTGCATCTATCCCCTGCTCTGCTAACATCTCCCCTGCTTGAATTGCTTCCCAAACCAAATGTCCAGTAGCTAAAATAGTTACATCTTTTCCTTCATTTATCATTAGAGCTTTACCTATTTGGAATGGAGTGTCTTCAGAAATAAATATTGGAACTTTTGGTCTTCCAAATCTTAAATAAACTGGTCCAACATGTTCTGCAGCTGCAATTGTTGCTTGAACAGTTTGATTATAATCGCAAGGATTAATAACTACCATATTGGGTAACATTTTCATTAATCCTATATCTTCAAGAATTTGATGTGTTGCACCATCTTCTCCAAGAGTTATTCCTGCATGAGAACCAGCAATTTTAACATTAGTATTTGAATAAGCAACACTTTGACGTATTTGGTCATAAACTCTACCTGTTGAAAAAGCTGCAAAAGAACCAATAAAAGGAATTTTTCCACTTAAAGCTAATCCAGAAGCAACACCAACCATATTAGCTTCTGAAATTCCTATCTGAAAAAATCTTTCTGAAAAAGCTTCTTTAAAAGCTCCCATTTTAACACTTTCTGTTAAATCAGCACATAAAGCTACAACATTTTGATTTCTTTTTCCTGCTTCCAAAAGACCTTGTCCAAATCCTGAACGAGTGTCGTTACTTCCTAAAATTGTATATTTTCTCATTGATTATTATTTATTTTTATTTTCAAATGTTATTATGGTTGTTTCTGATGATTCAATTTTAAACTCAATAACTTTAGTATCCTTAGTTAAAGTGCTATTCTTTGGACGGAAAACTACTTGATATTTGCCGGGTAAAAGAGATATAGTTTCTAATTGTTTTCGAGATAAATTGGCAACAAATTTCCAATTATCATCTTCATTTACAAAAAGAGTAGAAAATGAATCATTAGGTTTAGTTATTTGAACATTACCTGTTGCTGGTATTTCAATTTGTGTGGTTGAACTTTGTACTATTTCTATGTTTTCCAAAAATAGTCTTGGTTGAGTTAAAACCTCTAAATCGTATTTTCCAACAAGATAACGCTCTGATGAATTAATGTTCTGTAAATTTATTGTTTCCCTCTCTCCTTTTCTCTTCACCAAAACACCAATTGGCTTAGTGTTTTGTTCCTTACCTTTATATTTTATTACCAAGGTACCTTGAGATACATTAATGGGGATAATTGTATGTGATCCAGCCTTTATGTTAACATCTTCAATTTTTACCTTAGGCAAGGTTTGAATTTCAATGTCGTAACTTATTAAAGGATCTATTTCTAAAGTATCAGAAAGTCCCTTTGAATTCATTGTATGAATAAAAGAATATTTTGGTTGTTTACTCCTTGATTCATAAAATATCATTGGAACATTTGTTTCGCTTGGAGCTTTATATGAATCCAACATATCAACTTGACAAGTTGAACCATAAATTGCTTGATTAACAATATCATTAAGTTTTTTTGTAAATTCAATTTCATTATTTACTCCAAAATAGTTACCTACACATTTAAAGTAATCAGAATTTCCTTTACCAATACCAATAATAAATGGTTTAATTATAGCACCTTGATTTTGCATTGTTTGAGAAATCTTACATGGATCATCACCACAATCGTCAATGCCATCAGTTATAAGTATTACAATATTTCTACAATTTTTACATTCAGGAAAATCTAATTTTGCTGCTTTTAAAGAATTGGCTATTGGAGAAGAACCTTTGGGAACTAATCCTTTAAGTTTATCTTTTATTAAATCATTATTATTGTTTGAGAATGGAATCTCAAGCTTTGTATCATTACAATCTTGCAATGTGTAGCTTTGTGTGTGACCAAAAGCTCTTAGAGCTAACTCAACATTTGCTTTTCCATTCAATGTATCAATAACATTTGAAAGTATGGATTGAGTTATTTTTATTTTGGTATCACTTTGCCATTTTCCATACATACTATATGAACAATCGACAATAAATAATATTCTTGTCTTTTGATTTTCTAATTTTATTGTTGGCCTTTGATTTCTTGTTTGAGCATTAGAAACAAAAGAAGAAAATAAAACTATGAAAATAAATAGTATTTTTGGAAAGCTTTTCATTAATAGTCGCCTAATGTTTCTTTTAATTGAGAAAGAGCATTTACTGTTTGTTCATTGCTTGGAGCAACACCATGCCATTTGTAAGAACCTTGCATAAAATCAACACCATATCCCATTAAAGTATGCATTAAAATTACAACTGGTTTTCCTTTCTTGGTAAGTTTCTTTGCTTCGCTTAATCCTCTAACACAATCCTTCATATCATTTCCTTGCATTTCCAATACTTCCCATCCAAAAGCTATGAATTTATCTTTAAGACTTCCGTTTGGCAATACATTTTCAACTTTTCCATCAATTTGAGCGTTGTTAAAGTCTATAATTGAAATTAAATTATCAACCTTATTACCTGCAGCATACATAGCTGCTTCCCAAATTTGTCCTTCCTGCAATTCTCCATCTCCATGAAGAGTATAAACCAAATGGTCGCAACCATTTAATTTCTTAGCTAAAGCAGCTCCAACACCTACTGAAAGTCCTTGTCCTAAAGAACCTGAAGCAATTCTCACTCCTGGTAAATTATATTTTGGAGTTGGGTGACCCTGAAGAGGTGAACCCAATTTTCTAAATGTTGCTAAATCACTTACTGGGAAAAATCCTCTACGTGACAACACACTATACCAAACGGGAGAAATATGTCCATTTGAAAGGAAAAACATATCCTCACCCTTACCTTCTATTGTGAAATTTTCAGGATTACATTCCAATGCGTCAAAATATAATGCACACATTACATCAGCACATCCCAATGATCCTCCAGGATGACCTGAAGAACAAGCGTTAACCATTCTTACTATATCTCTTCTTACTTGAGAAGCAATGTTTTCTAATTCTGCAATTGTAGCCATATAGTTATATATTTTTAGACTGCAAAATTAGCAAAAAAAAGCATAACCAAAGAATAAATCGATAAGAGATATTATTTTAGAGATTGAGAAAGTGTTATAATTAACTATCTAATAAGATTTACAGTTCCTTTTTGAACAAATTGCTCTCCCTTAAGATTTATAAATTTAACGATGTAAACATAAGCTCCTTGTTCACAAAGTTTTCCTTTATATTGTCCATTCCAACCATAATTAATATCTTTAGAAGTGAATAGTAAATTTCCATTTCTATGATAAATATACATCTCATAGGATATTAGGCTTAAATAAGCAGGTTTAAAAATATTATTTGATTCTAAAGTTGGAGTGAAACCATTTGGAATATATAATCTGAATTGAGATGTTGTATCAACTACACTGCTTACTTTATTTTCAATATCATTTTGAATATCTCTTTCTACTTCTGATGTCTCATTAGTTTGGTTATCCTTTAGAGATATATAATCTAAATTAATGTCTTTATTAGAAACTTTTGCTACTTCTTTCAATTGGAAAGAGTTTTCAATAGGTGTAATAATTTTTTTAGTTGTTGGTAATAATAAAATTGATTTAGAAGTTGTAGTGTTTTCTGAAGAAAGATTTTTATTAATTGGGCTTATTTCTTTCTTAGAGTTATCTAATAATACTTTATTATCAACTCTTGCAATCAATTCTTTATCTGCATTTTGAACATTAACATTAGGATTGATTTCTTTATTATTGATTGTATCTTTTTGAGTAGTTTTTTCTGTATTGGAAGGTAAAAATAAAATGGAAGTAAGACCAATTAAAACAATGGCTCCTATAATTGTTGAAAAAGCTAACCAATTAAATTTTGTCTTAGAAAGATTAGATTGAATATTGCTCCAAGACTCTTCAGGTGGAGTTTGTTCAAAATTTTCAAATCGTTTTTCAAATCTGTTTGACATATATATAATGTATTTATTCTAATTTATAATTATCAATATTTTCAAGGTTTAATAAAAGGCATCTTAAATTGGCTTTGGCTTTTGAATTTTGAGAACGGATAGTTCCTTCTTTTACATCCAAAAAACTTGCAACCTCTTCGTAAGATTGACCTTCAACTTCAACCATATTAAAAACTAAACGTTGATTATTTGGTAATTTTTGAATAGCTTTTAGTATTTCATTATTTGTGTAATTATCTATGTATGAGTCATTATCTTTAGCCTCGCAAGGAATATCTATATCATTTGTTGAAACATACATATTTGATTTGCTGTAGCGATAAAAATTCAAAGCATGATTTACAAAAATTCTTTTCATCCAAGCTTCAAAAGAACCAAAATCTTCATATTTTTGAATATTGTTAAAGACCTTAACGAACGCTTCTTGAAAGACATCTTTAGCATCTTCTCTGTTTTTGCAATACCTTAAGCTTAAGCCAAAAAGCTTTCCTGCAAACATGTCGTAAAGAGCTTTTTGTGCTTTAGGTTTACCTTTTTTACATCCTTCGATTATTTCTTCCAAGTTCATTCAACAATAATAACACCACAAGTGTAAAAAATGTTTACATTATTTAGAATAAAAAAACAAAGCAATCCTCTATAAGCCGGGTTCTGTACCTTCAAAAGAAGGTTTCTATCATTAATCTAGGACTTACTTCACAATAAGCCTCCAACGACCTACCCCTTAGCCATAACGAGCGAGCAACTCTAAGACTAATATATTTGGTCTTTCAACCCATAAGGTTTACCCCAAGAGAATATCACTATACCCTTGTGTGAGCTCTTACCTCACATTTTCACCCTTACCTTAACAAAATTAAGGCGGTAATTTTCTGTGGCACTTGCTGTCAATAAAATAATTATTGCCTACCCGTTAGGTAGTATGGTGCTCTATGTTGCCCGGACTTTCCTCTCGTAGAAAAAAATCTACCAGCGATAGAACAAGGACTGCTTTGCAGTTTGCAAAGATAGAAAGAAAATTAATAGCAAAAGGTTAAAGCTTAATAATAAAAAAAACTCTAATAGGTATTATTCAAAAAGTCTCTTATGTATTTATCTACTTCTTCTCTTTTAATTCCAAGATGTTTTTCAATTACTCCATACATTGCCTCTCCGTCTTTTGCATCTATAATCATTTTCTTCACTTTATCATAACCTCCCTGGCGAAAAGCAATATCACATATTGTTGCCATAATTATATATGAATAAGATGTTGAATCACTTATCATCCATGTTTTCATATTGTTTTCTTGGCCAGTCGTATCTGATGTATATATATTATTAGAAATCATATAAGCATCAAATAAGTCTTGTGACAGATTTACCTTAGGATTATTGTTCAAAAAACTTTTAAGCTTTTTAACATGAAAAGTATAAGGTAAGGAAAAATGATCTCCAAAATAACTGCAAACACCTTCATCAAATGAACAATAACTATTATTATTTCTAATATCACTTATAAGAACATGTATAATTTCATGAGAAGAATTTTCTCCTCCTTTTGTATAAGTAATTAACCTTGCTTGAGAATATGCTCTTCCTCCATTTGTAATTCTATCTGCAATAACATAATCACCTAAATCTGTGGTTATTCCAAAACTAAATAAGATATCGGTATAAATATTATTAATATAGTATTTTATTGGTTTAATTTCATTTATTCCAATGTTATTTGCAAACAATTCTACCTTTTCTATTGTTTTTTTAACTTGCTTTTTATTTAATGAATAATCTTTTGGATAGTAAAACTCAATAAAATCAATTTTCTTTTTCTTAAGATTTTTCTTATTAAGCGAGAACTTATTAATAAATTTATATCCCTCTTTTGTTTTAATTACAGGAACTGTAATAACATAACATAGATCGTAAGTAGTCAGATAATTACTATGAAATGATGTTTGTAACTCATACAAAGTATCGTTTCTTTTATTAATTCCTATAAAGAACTCATCAAAAATGAAATAATTGGGGGCAAATAATTGATGTAAATTACAACCATCTCCATATTCTTCAATCTCGCTTTCTGCCCAGTATTTTTTTGTGTCAATATTAGTTCCTAAAAAATTATTGAACCACATATCGTCCCCATAGCTTTTCCATAATTGATAAATATCTTGGAAAACAACACTGGTTGTATCCAGATATTCTCTTGTTTGAATATTTCTTTGAGAGTAAAGGAAATTAATACTAAACCAAAAAACGATAATTGTTAGAAAAATTCTTTTAATGTTATGCATGGTTAAATAAAGTATTTTTAAATTATTAGTGCAAAGATAATTTTTTTTATTAAACCATAGATTATTGGCAAAAATAAACTACATTATAAGTTATAAATTTGAGTTTATTTGATATAAGTTTATCAAAGCCTTATTCTGATTGAAAAAGATAAGGTATAATTTTAGTAAGGTACGACCATAATACTACTAACGTACGACCTTAATTAAATAAGGTACGACCTTAATTGATTAAGGTACGACCATAATGATATTAAGGTACGTACTTATTAAATTTATTCCTTGATTTAATATATTTTTTCTTGATTTAAATTGTTCTTTTCCTTATTTAGCTAAAAAATATTAAGGATATAAAGCTATTTTAAAATATATTTCTGAGGTTGATTAGATATAAAAATAGTTATAACTTTGCATAAAATAATTAAGAGTATGAGTATCGCTGAGAATTTAAAGAAAATTGAACAAGAAATTCCTAATAATGTAAAGATTATTGCTGTTTCCAAAACTCATCCAAAGGAAATGATTCAAGAAGTTTATGATTTTGGACATAGAGTTTTTGGAGAAAATAAAGCTCAAGAGATGACAGATAAGTATGAGGCTCTTCCTAAGGATATTGAGTGGCATATGATTGGGCACTTACAAACTAATAAGGTAAAATATATTGCTCCTTTTGTTTCAATGATTCATAGTGTTGATAGCATGAAACTTTTAAAAGAAATTGACAAAGAAGCCATTAAGAATAATAGAGTAATTGATTGTCTTTTACAGATTGATATTGCTAATGAAGAAACTAAGTTTGGAATGTTGGAAAAGGAAGCAATTGAATTACTTTCTTCTGATGATTTCGCTCAGTTAAAAAACATTAGGATATGTGGAGTTATGGGTATTGGTTCAATTACTGACGATAGAAACAAAACACGCTCTGAGTTTAAAAATCTTAAAACAACTTTCTCAACTCTTAAAGAAAAGTTTTTCAAAAATGAGGACTACTTTTCTCAAATTTCAATGGGAATGAGTTCCGATTATGATATTGCAATTGAAGAGGGTTCAACAATTGTTAGGATAGGAAGTTCTATTTTTGGACAAAGGGACTATTTTAAAGTAGTGTAAATATCAAGCTTTAAGATTTTTTATTTGAGAAAAATATGTCTTCAAAGGCAATTATATTGAATAAATTCATTATTTTTGCTCTTTCAAATTTACTTATTTAACAATTTTATACCATTATGGAACCTACAAGAGATAGAGACGAGGTGTTTTCAAAAGCAGTTAAAGCAGGGAAAAGGACTTATTTCTTTGATGTAAAAGAAACAAAATCAGGAGATAAATACATAACCATAACAGAAAGCAAGCGTAAGTTTGGTAATGAAGAAGGAACCTTTGTTTACGAAAAACATAAAATCTTTCTTTATAAGGAGGATAACAAAAAATTCTTAGAGGCTCTTTCAGGAGTAATTTCTTTTATTGAAACAGGAATTGAACCTGTTTTTGAAGATGATACTCAAGAAAATGAATTTAAAACAGATATTTTAGACGACTTTAGTTTTGACCTTAAAGACTAATTAAAACAAATATATTAGCTGTTCAAAAGGACAGCTTTTTAGTTAAAAAACAATATGGGTAAGATAATTGCAATTGCAAATCAAAAAGGTGGCGTTGGGAAAACTACTACAGCAATAAATTTAAGTGCTGCATTAGCTGTTATGGAGAAAAAAACTCTTTTAATAGATGCAGACCCTCAAGCAAATGCATCTTCTGGCTTAGGAATTATGCCTGAGGATGTAGGTGTCAGTATTTATGAGTGTCTGATTGAAGGAGCATCTCCAAAGGAAGCAATTTGCGAAAGCTCCACTCCTAACCTCTATGTTTTACCAGCAAGAATTGATTTGGTTGGTGCCGAAATTGAACTTCCTAAACTTCAGGAAAGAGAATATAAAATGAAACTCATAACCGAACAACTCATTAACGATTATGACTATATAATTATAGACTGTTCTCCTTCTTTAGGATTAGTTACAATAAATGCCCTTACAGCTGCAAGCAGTGTTCTAATTCCTGTACAATGTCAATACTTTGCACTTGAAGGATTAGGTAAATTATTAAATACTATTCGTATTGTTCAAACAAGACTTAACACCGATTTGGAGATTGAAGGTATTGTTTTAACTATGTTTGATTCACGTTTGAGATTAGCACGTCAAGTTGTTGAGGATGTTAGAAATCATTTCAAACAAATGGTTTTTGATACATTAATATATAATAATACAAAATTAGCAGAAGCTCCAAGTTATGGTCAATCAGCAATAATGTATGACGCTTCAAGCACAGGAAGTGTTAACTATATTAATTTAGCTCAAGAAATTATACAGAAAAACAAATTGAATAACAAACAGTAAACATACTAAATAAACTACACAATGGCAGCAAAAAAACAAGTATTAGGAAGAGGTTTGGGAGCATTACTGCAAAGTATGGAAACGACTAATCCAGAAATTGAATATAACAATTCAATTACTGCTTCAATTGCTTTTATTCCAATTTTAAAAATAGAACCTAACCCTAATCAACCAAGAAAAGAATTTGACTCAAAGGCAATTGAAGAATTGTCACAATCAATAAAAGAACAAGGTGTAATTGTACCAATCACAGTTACAAAGGGAGATGATGAAAACTATATTCTTATTGCTGGTGAAAGACGATTGAGAGCTGCCAAAAAAGCTGGTTTAAGTGAAATTCCTGCATATATTAGAGTTGCTACAAAGAATGAAATGATGGAGATGGCATTGGTTGAAAACATTCAAAGAGAAAACCTTAACGCCATTGAAATTGCACTTTCACTTGAAGCACTTATTGAAAGCTTTAATCTTACTCAAGAACAAATGAGTGAGAAAATTGGCAAGAGCCGTTCTGCAATCACTAATTATCTTCGACTTTTAAAACTTCCTGCAACAATACAAATTGCACTTCAAGAAGACACCATATCTATGGGACATGCAAGAGCATTAATAAATCTTCAATCAGAACAGGAACAACTTGACATTATGAATAAGATTATTGAAAGAGAATTATCTGTTCGTCAAGTGGAAGATTTGGTTGCACAAATGAAAAACCCAAAAGAAAAAACTCCTAAATCAACTAAAGATTCTAAACCCCTACCTCAAACTCATAATGAATTTAAAACCAAATTATCTAATAAACTATCAACAACAATAGAAATTAAACGCTCACAAAGAGGAAAAGGAACAATAACAATACCATTTTCTAACGATAAAGACTTCCAAAGAATAATTTCTATTATAGAAGGAAAAGAATAAATGTTTTTTCAAAGATTTCTATTATCAATCTTTTTTATCCTTATTGCTTTATGTTCTCAAGGACAAGTGATTGATACTATTAATTCATCTCCAAAAGATACAATTAGTAATATTGATGTACAAAAGAAAGAAATTTCGGAAATAGAGAAGAAACATTCACCCCTAAAAGCATCTCTTTATTCAGCTGTTGTTCCAGGATTAGGACAAATTTATAATCGTCAAGCTTGGAAAGTTCCAGTAATTTATGTTGCAGAAGGAGCATTGCTCTATTTGGCAGTAACAAACTATAATGGAGCTCAGAAATTTAAAGACGAATATCTTTTACGCTCCAATAACATTCAAGCAGGAAGAAATCCCAACTATTCCAATTACCCAGACGAAAGCATTTATAACTTATATTATGCTTATGAGAAAAACTTTGAACTTTCCATTGTTGCAGGAGCATTAGTTTATATTTTGAATATTGTTGATGCAATGGTTTATGCACATCTTTTTGACTTTGATATCTCTCCCAACCTTTCAATGAACCTTACCCCCTACTACCTCCCTTCTGTTCTTTCTCCCAATTCAGGTCCATCACTTGGATTTTCAATGAGATTTAATTTGAAATAATATATCAAAAAAATAAGGAGTTAATTTCTTAACTCCCCATTTCAAATAAACTTATAGCTTAACTATCTTTTCCTTAATCAAACCACTATTAAATGCTAATATTAGTTTCTTTAAATCATCAATTTGATTTTGAAGTTCCTTACCTATATCAGTATCTTTAACTAAAATTGGACTTGTTCTTTGTTCAATTATATAGTTTTTAGAAATAATATCCGATTCGTTTTCAATTGCTTCTTGATGAGTGGTGAATGGTTCGTGTTCAACCAAGAACATTCTTTTAGAACTGTAAATTAATGTATATCCTCCAATTCCTGTTTCTTTTTGATAAGCCTTAGACATTCCTCCATCAATAACTAAAAGTCTACCATTTGCTAATATTGGACTTTCTCCTTTTTTTACCTTAACAGGAACATGACCATTAACAATTCTTGCTTCTTTATTATCTAATCCAAACTCTTTCAAAATCATTTCACAGAACTTTTCATCATGCCTATAGGTGAAATAAGGGTCAAGAGTTTCTCCTTGAGCAACTTTATCATCAATTACATATCTTTCAAAAGTTGCCATTCTATGTTTACCAAAGATTGGAGAACATGCTCCACACCACAAATACCAGAAATAGTCTCCATCATTATTCTTTTTAATTTTACTAAATCTGTTTTGCCAAACGTTTCTTATTGTAAGTTCTAAGATATCACATAATTCTTTTCCTTTAATCTTATGTCCTTTATAATTAAATTCTCTGAATTCTGTTTCACTCTTCATTGGCAAGCATCCATGAAGCATAAGAATATTATTGCTTATTGAGTAAATACTTCCTTTTGAGAATAAGAATGCAATATGGTCTTGCATTTTATATGAGTTAAGGAAAGAATATTGAAGTTTATCCATAACATATTCTTCCTCAGGAGTAAGTTTATATGGATCTTTTGGGTCAATTGTTGGAAAGTAGTAATCAGTTAATTTATATTTTACTCCTTCAACAATTATTGTTCCTTTTTCATAATCAATTTTATCTAAAAGTAAACGATGTCCCATATCGAAACAAGGATTTCTCTTAATCAATTGACCTTCCAATTTAAAAGTAATAACTGCAATTGCTTTATGAATAATGGTCATTAATCGAACATTTGCATCCTTATAGTTTTCTGGTTTAGTCCCTTTTGGAATAAAAGGTACTGCAGGGTCATTTTCATAAAAAGCAATAGCAAAAGTAACTAAAGACATTACATTAATTCCATAATCGTCTTCAATTGTATCTAAACTTCCATAACGAGCAGTTAATCTAACTACTTCAGCTATATCTAACTTATTTCCACAAGCTGCACCCATCCAAATTATATCATGGTTACCCCATTGAATATCTAATGAATGATGATTTTTCATCAATTCAACAACATCAACAGCTTGAGGACCTCTATCGTAAATATCACCAATTACATGCAAATGGTCAATAAGCATTCTTTTTATAAACATACTTATTGATTCAATAAAGAAATTGGCTCTTTTAAGTTCAATTATTGAACGTATAATACTTGTGTAATAATTTCTTTTGTCAACACTTGCCTCATTTAACAACTCATCAATAATGAAAGCATATTCCTTAGGCATTGCTTTACGAACCTTTGAACGAGTATATTTATTTGAAACTTCTCTTGCAACACTAACCAATCTATTAAGAATAACTGCATACCAATTATTGTCAATTTTGCCTTGAGAAGCCAAAAGGCTTAATTTTTCAGATGGATAATAGATAATTGTTGCAAGCTGTTTCTTTTCATCATCACTTATTGAATCTCCAAAGACATCATCCATTTTTCTTCTTAAAGAACCTGAAGCATTTGAGAGTATATGATTAAATGTATTGAACTCTCCATGTATGTCTGTTACGTAATGTTCTGTTCCCTTTGGTAAAAGCTTAATTGCTTCTAAGTTTATGATTTCTGTACTTGCTGCCTGTACAGTTGGAAATTGCTTTGAAAGCTGCTGTAAGAATTTAATTTCTTCGCTTGATAAACTATTATTCATCTTGAGTAATTATTTAATTAATACTAATTTAAACTATAAATCATCAGGTAATATCTTTGGAAAGTCGTAATAGAAATGAGGATTAATTGGATTACCAATTATTTTTGAAAGAAAATCATTGTAAGCTGGAGTAAAAGTAAAAGTTTTTTCATTGTAATACTCCTTAGGAAGAGAAAGATTCCCTATTGAAGACATATCAACAGAAGAACAGTTATATTCTTCCAATTCTTCAATTTGACAAATCTTTGACATAACAGGCATTTGACCATAATCTTGTCTTAACAAAAGATCAGCAACCTTATCAGCTAAAGCACTAACCAATCTTCTGTCATATTCATAACATCTTCCACCTCTTGGATAATATCCAGTAACTTGAGAACGTGTTGAAAGTTTAAGTTTTTGAGTTATTTCTGTTGCTATCTTTCCTGAAATTCCACCCAAACGTGCATGACCATATTCATCTTTCTCTGAAGAAGCATAAACTATTTCTGTTTTTTGAGTTTCATCATCATACCATTTCACTCCTTCAGAAACAGAGATAATTAATGTATCATTAATATTATATTTTTCTCTTACTGTATCAAAAAAAAATTCTTTTCTTTCCTTAGTCATTTCAACTTCAGGAACAAGTGCAATTTGAGCACCTCCAAAAGTACCAGCTCCTGTTAACCAACCAGCATCTCTTCCCATCACTTCCATAACCATAACTCTTGAATGGCTTTCTGCATTTGTTTTCAAAATTGAAGCAAATTGTTCAATTCTATTTGCTGCTGAAGGAAAACCAGGACAAATAACTGATTCAATTTCAACTCCACCAAAATTATGAGAAGTATGTGTTCTTAAATCATTATCAATTGTTTTAGGAAAACCAATAACAGGAATTCCTTCCAATTCATACAGTCTTTTTGCTGCTCCATTTGTGTCATCCCCTCCAATTGTAACTAAAACATCAATTTTATATCTTTTAATGTTTCTAAGAATTTGAGAAACTCTATCTTCATTAGTATCTTTGCTTTTAGTAAAAGGATTAGTTCTTGAAGAACGAAGAGCAGAACCACCATAATATCCATCGTATGGTTGGTCTGTTAAATCTACAATATCTCCATCTCCTAAAAGTCCTTTCCATCCTTGACGAATACCAAAAACTCTATAACCTAACATTGAAGCTCTATTTCTAATTGAGTCAATACTTGCATTAATTGCAGAGGTATCCCCACCTCCTGATAAAATTGCTAAATTTTTTCCCTTAAAAAATTTGTCTTTAATCATAAAAAAATAAAATTAATATATATGAATTTGTGTAATTATTATTGCAAAATTACTAAAAGACTTTGATATAAATTTATTTATTCTCAATTTGTGAAATTAATTCATTATACCATTTTTCTCCAAATCTTCTAATAAGTGGTTCTTTAAGCATTTTATATAATGGAACATTTTTCTCTTTACCCTCAATTAGTGCTGATTTACAAATATCCCAGACATTGTAGTTTAAAGCATAAAACTCACCATAGTTTTGAACTCTAATAGGATAAAGATGACATGAAATAGGTTTTTGAAAATCAATTTTACCTTCCTCATAAGCTTTTTCAATTGCACATTTTGCAATATCATTATCATAAATCAAAAACACACAATCCTTATCATCAATAATTCTTGTACATAATTCTCCTGTTATATCCAAATCTGTAACTCCATGTTTTTCAATCTCTTTAAGCCCATTTTCAGTTAAATAAGGTTTAATTTTAGGTAATAATTTCTTCAAAAGTTTAACTTCATTCTTTTCCAAAGGAGCGCCAGCATCACCTTCCACACAACACATTCCCTTACATTTATGCAAATTGCAACAAAACTTTACATCTCTAATATCTTCACTGATAATGCAATTCTCTACAACAATCATTTTCAATTCTAATTTAATCTGATACTAAATAATATAACATACTTATATTATTTGCAAAGTTAGGCAAATCTTTGGTTTGTGATTAAGTAAAAAGGATATTTTGGGAAATATTATAATTTAAAAAGCAGGATTTAAGTTGCAAATGCAACTTTTTGTTCAGTAGTTAATATTTTATACAATTGTTACAAAAGAGCCTCAAGCATCAAAATACCTTTACTAATCTAAAACAACAATAAGTTTTCTATTCTATAATTAATCTTTATTCCTCTTTTATTCCACAACAATCATCATTCCCCCAAAAGCATTTCCATCTATAATTATATTATAAGAATAATTCCCTGCTTTTAAAGAAGAAATATCTACTCTATTTCCTTTTTGAGTTTTTAACTTGAATTTCTTTACTAATTTACCTTGCATATCAAATAATTGTATCTCTCCCTTAGTAAAATTATTTGCATCAAAATCAACATTAATATAATCTTTTGCTGGATTAGGATATATATTAATATTTACTTTCTCTTTAGTTTCAAGATTTAATATTGAATTATAACCATTAGGCATAAACTTATAGAGATATAGTCCTGTGTTTCCACTATAAGGAATTATTAACCCTCCGTCCGAAGTAGCCTTTAATGTCATACAACCAATATCAACAGGAATTTGATAAAAGTAGTTTAAACTTCCTTGAGAGTTAAAATTAATTATTCCTGTTCCTAATCTTTGATCAGTTATATCAAACCACTCCTTGCTTATAGTAAAGTATGAAAAAATTGAATCAGTGTTAATAAAATCAATATTATTTGTATTAAATCTAATCTTTTCTACATCTGCTTCGTAAAAAACACTATCCAATAAAGGATTGCTAATGTCTTCAATTGAATAACTATATTTAGCTCTTGTATTCATTAGATATAAATAAGTATAAAAATAATAGTATGTAATAATTCCATCATCAAATGCCCTATGTTCGATGCTATTAAAAGCAACAATAGAATCATTTATCTTTCTCATATTATATGCATATCTTCCACATATACTATCTTCAATTTCTAAATTATTGTTATTAATAAAGTAAACCTTATTATCCACTTGATCAAAAAACCTTGATTTCGAGAATAAAAAATAATTATTATTAAATGGGATCATATCCATATAAAGAATATTTGTCCAAAATGTTTTAACTGCTAAAACATTTCCTGAAGTATCAACCCTAATAAATCGAACTGGTTTTTCATCAATTATAGAGCTCAAATCACCCCATAAGGTAAATATCATTTCAGAATTACCTAACATAATAGCATCCCAATTCTGCCATTTTATTGTATCATCATTTTCATTTTTAATTCTCTGTGAAAACAATAAATTACCTAAGGTATCATGGCAAACTAAATCCATATACTTATAATAAAACTCTGTTCCATCATAAAAATTTGTTCTAATAGAATAAAGTTTATTATTAGCCTTAAAAAGCCTACGAAGAGCATTCCCATCGGAAGTGTTTGTATAATGAACAATATTCAAATCCTTATCAATATGAAGAATAGATCTATTAGTATCTATTGTCGTTAGCCAAATACCATCATTATCGCTATCCTTATTTTCTATAATTCTATAAAACCGACCAGAATCAAACTTAAGAACTTTGGAATAATTATCTTGGAATACACTATCAAGAGTTTGTGCATTGATGACTAAGGTTCCAATTAACAATAAAATAAAACTAATAATAATTTTTTTCATAATAATAATAGGATTTATTGATTAATATTTGCAAAGTTATGTAAAGTCTTTGAAATGGGGTGTAATAAAAAGGTTTTTTTAGAAATGGAGTTAATTTAAAAGAATCAAGTACTGCTAATGAAAAATATAGTTCAATTTTATAAGAATTTATAGTCTAAAAATACAATGAGAAAGGTTTGTTTTACAAGTGCTTAATTGATTTGTGTTTTATCAAAGATTAATAAATACGTATTAAGTCCTTCTTTTTGAAAAGAAAAAAATGTATTTTTGCAGATTATCGTAAGTATTTTTTATTTTTATATTTAACAAATGGAAGTTCAAACTAATAGTAACGAAAGACCTTCTTTGAATTTTTTAGAAGAGATTATTGAAAATGACCTTAAAAACGGAGTTCATAAAAGCATATTAACTCGTTTCCCTCCAGAACCTAACGGATATTTGCATATAGGACATGCTAAAAGTATTTGCCTTAACTTTGGTTTGGCTAAGAAATATGGTGGAAAAACTAATCTTCGATTCGATGACACCAATCCAACTAAGGAAGATGTTGAATATGTTGACAGCATAAAAGAAGATATTCAATGGTTGGGCTTTCAATGGGCTAATGAATTTTATGCTTCTGATTATTTTGAACAACTTTATCAATGGGCAGTTAAACTTATTGAAAAAGGACTTGCTTATGTTGATGACCAAACTTTAGATGAAATTCGTCAAAATCGTGGTACCGTTCAATTGCCAGGAAAAGACAGCCCTTATAGAAATCGTTCCGTTGAAGAAAACTTAAAACTTTTTTCTGAAATGCGTGAAGGTAAATATGCTGATGGAGAAAAGATTTTAAGAGCAAAGATTGATATGGCTCATCCAAATATGCATATGAGAGACCCTATTATGTATAGAATTATAAATACATATCATCATCGTACTGGAGATAAATGGTGTATTTATCCAATGTATGATTATGCTCATGGTGAGTCTGACTCAATTGAAAACATAACTCATTCAATTTGTACTTTAGAGTTTGACGTTCATCGTCCACTATATGACTGGTTTATTGAAAAACTTGAAATATTCCCTTCCCATCAATATGAATTCGCACGTTTAAATCTTTCCTATACTGTAATGAGTAAAAGAAAACTCTTACAATTAGTTAAGGAAAATTATGTAAGTGGTTGGGACGATGCTCGTATGCCTACAATTTGCGGACTTCGCCGTAGAGGATTTACTCCTGAAAGTATTAGAAATTTCTGTGATAGTATTGGGGTTGCAAAGAGAGATAATATAATTGATTACGGACGTTTGGAATTTGCTCTAAGAGAAGACTTGAACAAAAGAGCAAATAGAGTTATGGCTGTTTTAGATCCTATTAAACTTATTATTGACAACTATCCAGAAAACCAAACAGAAGAATTGGAAGCAATAAATAATCCTGAAGATGAAACTGCAGGAACAAGAGTTTTACCTTTCTCTAAAGAGTTATATATTGAAAGAGATGACTTTATGGAAAATCCTCCAAAGAAGTATTTCCGATTAGCTCCTAATCAAGAAGTAAGACTTCGTTATGCATATTTTGTAACCTGCACTTCAGTAGATAAAGATGAAGAAGGTAATATCACTGCCATTCACTGTACCTATGACCCAGCTTCTAAGGGTGGAAATTCTCCTGATGGAAGAAAAGTTAAAGGAACAATTCACTGGGTTTGTGCAAAGAGCTGTATAAATGCAGAGGTTCGTTTGTTTGACAGATTATTTATGAATGAAATCCCAGAAAAGGTTGAAGAAGGACAAACATTCCTTGATAACCTGAATCCTGATTCATTGAAAATTGTAAGTAATGCTAAGTTGGAGCCTTCATTAAAAGATGTTAAGGCATTAGATAAATTCCAATTTGAAAGACTTGGTTATTTTAGTGTCGATTACGACTCTAAAGAAGATAACTTAGTTTTCAATCGTACTTGTACATTAAAAGATTCTTGGACTAAACAAAATTAAATTATAATGAAAAAGCTTTTTGTATTATTAGTTTTTGCTTTAATGCTTTGTTTTTCAAATACAGCAAAATCACAGGATTATCATAGATTGGCTAATGGAGAACCTTATGATATCTTTTATATGGTTAAGCCTGCTTTCTTTACAGCCTATGGTGATTATTTCCCAGTAAATTATCACAATGGTGCTGGAATAAATTTTGCATTAGAATATCAATTTCAAGAAATTAAAGTTGGTGTTGGTGTTGAATTAGGCTATACTTATATGAAGTCTAATACATACAAAATTCAATACTTACCTCGTAAATTTTTAAATGATGCAAGCCAAATTCCTTTCACAGTTTATGCTAACTATTATCTTCATAATCAAGAAAGTTATTTCAATTTTGGAGATAGATTAAAACCATATATTGGAATTGGTTTTGGAGCAATATGGGGAAAATATGACTATAGTTTAAGCAATGAAGCTAATAAAGACTACGACTCTTTTGGATATTATCTAAGAGAATATGAAGGTCAAGCTGGAATTAGAGTTGGTATTCTTCCTCGAATAGGATTATTGATTGCTACCGAACGCCATGCCTTTGGATTTGAAGCTGGTTATCAACACTATTTTTCTTTAGGAAGATTGGAACAACAACAACATTTTTCTGTTGGATTAACCTACTCCTACATTATTCAATAATATGTTTCAAGCTTTTATTTTAGCAGCTGGTTTAGGCACAAGGCTTAGACCATTAACAAATTCATTGCCTAAAGCTTTAGTTGAAGTAAATGGAGTTAGTTTATTGGAATACAATATAAATAAACTAATATCTTTCGGATGTAAACATATTGTAATTAATATACATCACTTCTCAGAAAAGATTATTGAGCACATAGCAAACAAAAATTATAATGCCGATATTTTCATTTCTGACGAAACGAATCAACTACTTGATACAGGTGGAGCATTGTTGAATGCTAAAAATTACTTCGATTTTTCAAAGGATATTCTTGTTCATAATGTTGATATTCTTTCAAAGATTGATTTCAATGATTTCTACAATCATCACAAAGCAGAAAACAATTTAGCAACCCTGGCAGTAAGTCAAAGGCAAACATCAAGGTATTTACTTTTTGACAATAACAATAAACTTTGTGGTTGGGAAAACACAAAGACAAATGAAAAGATAATTTCTAACCAAAGCGATGAATTAATTCCTTTTGGATTTAGTGGCATTCAAATAATTAAACCCGAACTAATTGATTTGATTGAAAACAAAGGTGCATTCCCTATAATTCCAGAATATTTAAAGCTTTCAGCCTCCTATCCTATTTATTCATATATTCATTCTAAAGATATTTGGGTTGATGTTGGAAAAATTGAAGCTATAGAAAAAGCTCAAAGATTGCTTGAAAATACCTTATAAATTCTGCTTTTCTAAAAAACATCAATCATAATCAAAAATAAGTCCATCAAAAATAAAAATATGATGGACATATTTATAAATATGATTGACATATTTCCAAATATGATGGACTTATTTTTGATTATGATTGATATATTTTTGGATAAGACTATTCTTTCTCCTTTAATAAGGGAAAATTAGACTTTTATTGTTAAGCCATCGTAGGCTAAAGATACATTTGAAGGTAGTTCTTTCTCCAAATCTTTTGTTAATCCCAAATTATGGCTAATATGTGTTAGATAAGATTGTTTTGGCTTAATTTCATTAATCAATGCCAAAGCTTCACCTAAAGTAAAATGAGAGAAATGTTCTTCTTTTCTAAGTGCATTTACCACCAGGTATTCCACTCCTTTTAGTTTTGCTTTTTCTTCTTTTGAAATTGTTTTGGCATCTGTTATGTAAGCAAAATTATTTATTCTATATGCCATAATTGGAAGCTTATAGTGCATAACTTCAATAGGAATTATTTCAAGTTCTTTGACATTGAAAGTTTCTTCATTTTCAATGTTTATAAGTTCAAAGTTTGGTAAACCTGGATATTTGGTTTCAGAAAAAGCATAAGCAAATGCTTTTTTAATTTCTATTAAAGCAATTTTATTGCTATAAATATGCATTGCTTCATCTTGTAAGTAATTGTATGAACGAACATCATCCAATCCACTTATATGGTCTCTATGAGAATGTGTAACTAAAATTGCATCCAACCTGTCAACATTGTAATTTAACATCTGTTGACGAAAGTCTGGTCCTGAATCAATGGTTAAAACTGTTCCTTGATCGCTTTCAATAAGGCATGAAGTGCGAAGTCTTTTGTCTTTGATATCAGTAGATGAACAAACCTCGCAATGACACCCAATTAAGGGTACTCCTTGCGAGGTTCCAGTTCCTAAAAAAGTTATTCTTAGATTGCCCATTTCACCCAAATTGCACCCCAAGTAAATCCTGCTCCAAAGGCTGTAAGAATTAAATTATCGCCTTTTTTGAATTTACTTTGGTTCTCCCACATTAAAATTGGAATTGTTGCTGAAGTGGTGTTTCCGTATTTTTCTATATTAATAAGTACTTTGTTTGGATCTAAGCTCAATCTATCTCCTGTTGCATTGATTATTCTCAAATTAGCTTGGTGAGGTAATAAAAAAGAAATATCATCTTTTGTAAGATTGTTTCTTTTCATGATGGCTTCAGTAGCTTCTGCCATCTTTACAACAGCCCATTTGAAAACTGCTTGACCTTCTTGATAAATATAATGTTCTCTTTTGTCTATTGTTTCATGAGTAGGTGGTTTTATGCTTCCTCCTGCTTTTTGATGTAGGTGAACTCTTCCAACTCCATCAGCATATAAAGCACAATCCATTATTCCTGTTTCTTCTTCTGTTGCTTCCAACAAAACTGCTCCTGCTCCATCTCCAAAAATTGGGCAAGTAGCTCTGTCTTGATAGTCAACAATAGTAGACATTTTTTCAGCACCAACAACAATAGCTTTTTTCACCATTCCACTTTGAATGTACATTGCTGCTGTTGTTAGTCCATTTAAAAATCCTGAACAACCAGCATTAACGTCAAAGCCAAAACTATTTTTAATTCCACATTTATCGGCTATAATATTTGCTGTTGCTGGGAATAACATATCTGGAGTAACAGTACAACAGATAATAAGTTCAATTTCTGAAGGATCAATTGATTTGTTCTTAAGAATATTTTTTACAACAATTGCTCCCATATCAGAAGAACCCTTTCCTTCTTCTTTAAGAATATGCCTTTCCTTGATACCAATACGAGTCATTATCCACTCGTCAGTAGTATCAACCATTGTGCTTAATTCTTCGTTTGTTAATATATATTCAGGTAAATATCCTTCAACTGCTGTTATTGCGGCTCTTATTTTTGCCATGTCAATTTAATTTAATAAAAACTTTTATTATCCTCTTAAGACTTTATCAATATGCTCGTTAATATGTGAATTAGATATAGATTTTGATTGTAAAACCATTGTTTTAATAGCTTTCTCATTTGATACTCCATGTCCAATAATAACAACTCCATTAGCTCCTAAAAGTGGCAAACCTCCATAGATTTCATAATTACAATTCTTAATGAAATCATTTATCATTCCTCCTTTTACCATTGTTCTTGCAAAAGCTTCAGTATTTTTCATCATTAAGTTACCAACGAAACCATCACAAGCAATAACATCAAAATTATCCTTGAAGATTTCAATTGGTTCAGCATTTCCAATAAAGTTAAAGTCTTTTGAACCTTTCATTAATTGAAAAGCTGCCAAACATTGAGCATTACCTTTTTCATCTTCTTCTCCAATATTTAACAACCCAACTCTTGGATTATCAATCTTTAGAGCATATTGAGCATAAATGCTTCCTAAAAGTCCAAATTGGTATATCAGTTCTGGTTTAGCATCAGGATTAACCCCAACATCAACCAAAACTGTAACACCTCCTTTTTCTTTAGGTAATAGTGCAGCAAGACAAGGTCGAAGAATACCTTCGGTAACTCCAACACTATACATGGTCCCTACCAACATAACGCCAGTGTTACCAGCGCTTGCAAAGGTATCAATCTTGCCTTCTTTTAAATGTTGAAAACCAACAGCTATTGAAGAATTAGGTTTGTTTGATAGAGCCTTAATTGGCTTATCGTGCATATCAATAATATCTTCAGCATTTACAATGTCAAAATCATTAACTGAAGCATTATTTAGTTTAATCTCTTCTTCAATTAAATCTTTGTTGCCAAAAAGAACAATTCTGTCTTCAGAAGATAGTTCTTTTTGAGCCAAGATAGCTCCTAAAACTGTAGCTTTGGGTGCAAAATCTCCACCCATTGCATCTAATCCTATCCTCATTACTTAGAAGATTGAATTATGAATTTGCGCCTTTTTCTATAGCTAATTTTCCTCTATAATATCCACATTCAGGACAAACTCTGTGGCTTACAACTGAAGCACCACAATTGCTGCAAGTTGATAAAGCTACAGCTTCAACCTTATCATGAGTTCTTCTTTTTGCTGTTCTCGTTTGAGAGAATCTGTGTTTTGGATTTGGCATTTCTTTTTATTTTTAAAATGTTATTATTCAAATTTTATTTTCTTCAGCTCAGCCCAACGAGGATCAACCTCTTGTTCTATTTGTGGCTCAGCATTATTTATTCTATCTATCATATCTTTATTGCATTTTCCTTTAGGGTGAGAACACTTAATTGGAATTTGCAATAAAATAAGTTCATAAATATAATGAGAAAGGTCTATTTCGTGTTCAGTGTTTGGAATAATAATTATATCATCATCCATACTTTCCTCTTCCATAAATTCTTCTCCGAATTTTACGAACAAATTCTTTTCTCCTTCTATTTTAAAATCTAAAGGTTCAAGACATCTATCACAAAGAACATTTAGAACCCCTTTGAAATAAAAATTAAAAGTCAAAACTCTTTCTTCTTTAATCAGTTTTACCTTTACATCAACATTTGAATCAAGCAAATCTTCATTTTCAAACTTCTCGAATAAAGATTTATCTACTTTAAAATCAAAATTATGTTCTCCTATTTCAAGAGCAGTAAAACTAATTGTGTAATCATAACCTTTAATCATTACCAATCTATTTTAAAACATTTGAGCTTGCAAAGATACATATTTTTTTATTATTTGGTTATAGGTGAAATGTTTTTTTGCATATTCTTCCTTATCCTGCTTATAAAAGAATAAGTCTTGGTTATTATATATAAACAATAAATCAGTCACATAAGAAGATTATTTTCGAAGAAATATCATTTATAAATACTGAAAAATCTTTATCGTCAATTTATCTAATCTGCATTAAATAGATAGCTTAAGGGTAAAAACAGCAATTAAAATTAATACATCCAGAATTTGAGTTAAGATTAAAGAAAAAAATGTTGATATAAATCTCAGAAAACAAAGTATTGAAATAATTAAATTAGACTTAGAACTTTTTTTAATTGACTTTGATGTTGAATTCATGCCATGATATTCTCCAATTCATGGCATGAATTCACTCAATTCATGGCATGATTCCACCCAATTCATGGCATGATTTCATCCAATTCATGGCATGATTTCATCCAATTCATGGCATGAATTGGAGATTAAAACCTTATATAAAAAGTTTTATATAGGATTTTTATAGTTATATACTTGATTTAAGCGATTTTAAATAAGGATTATTTTGAACTAATCTGCACTTTTAGATATTCAAAAAATAGGGTATAATTTTCAACTTCCCTTTATAAATAATACACTCAGATTAATGTTTGTTGTAAAGTGGATGATAGAGCAATAGAGTTTCTTTTAGATGTTTTGTGTTTAAGTGGGTGTAAATTTCTGTTGAGCGAACACTGGCATGTCCCATCAATTCCCTGACAACCATAATATCTGCACCTGCCAACATTAACTCTGTTGCAAAACTATGACGAAAAGTGTGTGGATGAATACTTTTTTCTATTCCTGCTTTTTCAGCAATTTCTTTTATGGCTTGGTAGGCTGCAATTCTGGTTAACTTCCCTCCTCTTTGATTAAGAAAGATATATTTTTCACAACCTTGTTTTACTTTTATTTGGGTACGACTATTCTCCAAAAAAAGATTTAATTGCTTAAAGGCAATTTTATTTAAAGGTACCCATCTTTCCTTATCTCCTTTCCCAATAACTTTAATTAGTTCTTGTTTTGGATAAATATCATCTATTTTGAGGTTTAGAAGTTCCGAAATTCTTAATCCAGCTCCATATAGAATTTCCAACATAAGATTTGTCCAAGCACCTCTATAAGTTGATTTATCAATGGAATTAATCATTTTAATGATTTCTTCATTTGTCAAAACAACTGGAAGACGCATATCTAATCGAGGAAGTTCAATAAGCTCAGTTGGATCAAAATCAACAATATTTTCAATTAAAAGATATTTATAGAAAGCTCTAATTCCTGAAATCAATCGTTTTTGAGTACTAATTTTCAGCAATTTGCTTTCCTTATCTTTATCGGGAGTTTGAATTGTTTTGAGAAAGACCTGAAGATGTTTATAAGTTAAGGTTTTTGGAGTTATTGAAGGATTATATTCTTCTAAAAAGGAGAAAAGTCTCTCACAATCTCTTAAATATGCATCTTTTGTGTTTTGAGAAAAACCTCTTTCTAAAACCAAATAAGACTTAAATCCCTTTAAATAAGTTCTCCACATTCAAAAATGAATTGTCTATTTTTTCTTCTTTTTCTTCTGAACAGAATAGCCAAAGAAACCAAGCTTTTCACCAATGGTGTAGTATTTTCCATGCGAATAGGCTAAAAGATTTGCCTTTTCGAGTTCAAAGGAATTTGTTTTAGGATTAATTAGTTTTTCGTCAGCATTAATATTTACTACCTTAGCAATAAACATATCATGAGAACCCAATTCTTTTATCTCCACAACCTCACATTCAATATTTAAAGGACTTTCCATTATCATTGGAGCATTAACAACCGATGCTTTAATTGGAGTTAACTTCATTTCCTTAAACTTGTCAAAATCTCTTCCCGATTTAACTCCACACCAGTCTGTTGCTTTTGCTAATTCTTTTGTGGTAAGATTAATAACAAATGATTTAGTTCTTGAAATAATTTCATAAGAATGCCTTGATTTCCTAACAGATATATAACACATTGGAGGTTCTGAACATATTGTTCCAACCCATCCAATTGTGAGAATATTATATTCCTCTGGAGTTTCTCCACAACTTACCATAACTGCTGGTAAGGGATAAATCATTGTTCCTGGCTTAAAGCTAATTTTAGACATAGGTAAAAATAATTACTTAATAGGTTTTATTTCAATATTTGAGGGAATAAATTTCTTAACATCACCTCCAAAAGAAAGAATTTCTCTCACAAATGATGAACTGATTGCAGTGTCTTCAGGTTTGGTTAAAATAAAAATTGTTTCTAAATCGTGATAAAGCTCTTGATTAATTAATGCAATATTTCTTTCGTACTGAAAGTCTACAGAATTTCTTAATCCTCTTAAAACATATTTTGCATTCTTTTCTTTACAAAAATCAACCAATAAAGAAGAAAAAGATTCAACTTTCACCTTTGGATTATTTTCAAAAGTCTTAGTAATCCATTCCAAACGCTGCTGCAAAGGGAAAAATTCTTTTTTAGCAGTGTTCTCACCAATTGCAACAATTATTTCATCAAAAAGAGGTAAAGCTCTAAGAACAACAGACTCATGACCCTTGGTAATTGGATCAAAAGAACCTGGGAAAATAGCAATATGTTTACTATTCATAACAATATATTTTAATATGAATCTCTATTAATGTTTTTATCTAATTCCCTTGAAGAACGTTCGTTAATAACATAAATCAATCTTAAAGAAAGAACACTATGATAAAAATCTCTTTTCCATGTAAAATAATCCATATGCTCTGGAGCAAAACTATTATTATATGCTACATCTTCTCTAATAGGAATAATTGAATACTGGTAACGGAAGTTCAATTTCAATTTTTCCCAAACTTTAAACCTAAAATCAAGAATCAAAGAAATATCATCACGTTTAAAATCATTTACAGGAAAGATTGGTCTATCCATATATTGAATAGGTTTTACAGGTAATCCCCAATCTTCATTTACTTGGAAAAGTCTTGAATATTGAAGACCTGCTCCAAAAGTCAACCCTCCTCTTCTATCTTCAAAATGAACAATAACTGGAATAGATACATATTGCAATCTTGTGTTATATTTAAATGGGTCTTTACTTTCTCTTGCACCAAGTTCATTGTAAAGAACCTCCAAACTCATTAAAAAATTACGTTTTTTATTAAGTGGAGCCATAACTCCTGCCCCAACATTTAATCCAACTTTATTAAAACCATAAGTTTGGTCACCATTCATTTGAGCAAAATTTGCTCCAGCAATAACCATTCCCTTAAAAATTTGAGCATTGGCAGAAATACCTACAGCAATTAAGAAAAATCCTATAGCAAAAAATCTAAACATCCTTTTATTCATACTAAAAATCAATTGGTAAATAAATTTATTATAATTTGGAATTATCAATTCACATACAAAAACTCTAAAATTGAAAATATATTGCAAAATTAATCAATCTAAATTGAATGGCAGGAAATTTAGAAATAAAAAAAGCACCTTACACCATAAAGTGCAAGATGCTTGATGATAAATAATATTTAAATATTATTTTTTACCTTTTTTAAGGGTTTTTAATCCTGAACCAGGTCTAAACTTAACAACTTTTTTAGCTGCAACTTTAATTGCCTTTCCTGTTCTTGGATTACGTGCTGTACGAGCTGGTTTATCAACTACGTTGAAAGATCCAAAACCGATGAAACTTACTTTTTCACCTGCTTTCAATTTTTCTTCAACAACTTTTAGGAAAGCGTCATAAGCTGCACCTGATTGTTTTAAATTCAAATCTGCTTTTGCAGACATTAAATGAATAAAATCTTTTTTTGTCATGTCAATAAAAATTTAAATGGTTAGTGCTGCAAATGTATATAATTTTTATTTAAGTTGTATACTTTTCATCAAAAAAAAATTATATTTTTATTTTTTTATCATAAAATTGCCTTCCAGCCTTGTACCTCTTAGAAACTCATCGACTTTCATTCTCTTTTTTCCTGACTGTTGTAAATCAAGTATTTCCACAAATCCATCCAAGCAATATACTCTAAATCCGAGCCTTGTATTTATTTCAATTTCGCCAATATTTTTTTTATGCGAAAAAGGATTAAATTTTACCTTATATACCTTCAAAAAGAGTTCAAAATTGCTATTTTTATCATAAAAAACAGTTGTTGCACAAGGAAAAGGACTCATTCCACGAACAAAATTCTCAATTTCTTTCCCTTTTTTATCCCATGGAATAAGCGTTGTTTCCTTAAATATTTTTGGAGCAAGACTTGGCTCAACGAAAGTTTTTTGTTGAGAAATAGTTGAGAAATTTCCACTCTCAATAGCTTTAACAGTTTTAACAACAAGTTTACCTCCTTCAATCATCATTCTGTCGTGCAACTCCCCTGTTGTTTCTTCTTCTAAAATATCAATTTTTTCTTGAAAGATTATTTCACCTTCATCAATTTTATCATTTAAAAGAAAGGTTGTAAGCCCAGTTTGAGTTTCACCATTAATAACAGCCCAATGAATTGGTGCAGCACCTCTGTATTTTGGCAACAAAGAACCATGAAGATTAAAAGTTCCAAGTTTAGGCATTGCATATACTACCTTAGGTAACATTCTAAAAGCAACAACAATCTGCAAATCGGCTTCCAATGATTTAAGTTCTTCAAGGAAAGCATTATCTTTTAAATTTGCAGGCTGAAGCAACCTAAGATTATTATCTAAAGCATATTGTTTTACTGCCGAATAAGTTATTCTATGACCTCTATTTGCTGGTTTATCGGGCATAGTAACTACACCCACAACATTATATCCCTGCTTAACTAAAGCATCTAAGGAAGCTACAGCAAATTCTGGAGTTCCAAGAAAAACTATTCTCATATAAATTAAAGTGGATTATAAATTTGACATTTTTATTGCTGTAATTGCAGCTTCTACTCCCTTGTTACCATGCTTTCCACCTGAACGGTCTTTTGCTTGTTGTAATGTATTAGTAGTTAAAAGACCAAAAATAACAGGAATATCTTTTCTTAAACTAACTTCCATTAAGCCATGAGCTACTGCATCACAGATGAAGTCAAAATGCCTTGTTTCTCCTTGAATAACACATCCAAGACAGATAACTGCATCAAATCTTTTCTTTTCAACCAATTTAGATGCTCCAAGTGGAAGCTCATAACTTCCTGGCACATACTGAATGTAAATATCTTTTTCATCTACACCATTATCTTTAAGAGTTTCAATTGCTCCTTGTAATAGTGCATCAGTAATTTCAGAGTTCCATTCTGAAACAACTATTCCAAAAATACCATCTTTGGCCGAGGGGACTTCATCTTTATTAAATGATGAAAGATTTTTTAATGCTGTTGACATTTCTATACGTATTTATAATTTGTAAAATATATTTGATTTGTAATAAGCGAAATAAGAAAAAATTCTACCTAACTCTAATCTTTGTATTAGGAATTAAAGTTTCAGATTTTAATTTATTCATCTCCATAATTTGACTTGGAGAAATATTAAACTTTTGAGAAATCTTAGTAATTGTATCACCTTCTCTAACCCTCCAATATCTCCATTTTGATTTATCATCATTATTTATTTCAATGAATTTTTCAACAGGTTGATCTCCGCCTTTTGCTAAATATTTAGTATTACTTTTCTTTGAATACTTTTCTTTAAAAGAGTAATAAGGCTTTCCTTCAAAAGTTTTATTAACCTTAACTAAATTTGTAACAGTATTTTTCTTATTCAATTGTTTTTCTGCTCTTTCAATTCCAAAGAAAGTTTTTTCAATATTTATCTTCTTTGTTCTAAGCTCTTTCTTTTCTACATCAAGAATCCATTCTGGGTCAAAAGTTTGATACAAACATCTACTTTCAAAATGTAAGTGTGGACCTGTAGAGAATCCAGTGTTTCCACTATATCCAATAACATCTCCTGCCTTTACTTCCTGACCAACCTTAACCATTATTCTGTCCAAGTGTCCGTAAAGAGTTTCAAGATTATTATAGTGGCGAATTAAAATCATTTTACCATAACCACCATTAACCTGAGCAACTCTTATCACGCCATCAAAAACAGCATAAATAGGCTCGCCAATATTTACAGCAAAATCAATACCCCCATGAGGTCTTTCCCAACGCCATCCATAAGAAGAAGATTTAACCCCTTTCTTACAAGGGAAATGAAAACCTTGGTTTTTCTTATCATCAACCAATTTTATTTTAAATTCATCGGGAAATTCACCAAACTTAAATGAAGGCATTTTAACTTTATTGGTGCACCAAGTATTATTGTATAAAGTTTTGCATGGAGCTTGTAAATTCTCTCTAACCTCTTCTTTATCCTGACTTTCTTCAATAACCTTTAAAACAGAATTATCAATCTTTTTTTCTTCAGTTTGAGAGTTTGCTGATGGAGAATTTGCTTTAACTTTAATTACTTTCTTTATTTCAATAATAGTATCTTTTGCTACAATTGGAGTTTGGATTACTTTCTTGCAATTATGAGCAGCATACATTGAGTCTGCAAACCTTCTATTAGCACTTCTTGTGTCAATAGAATTATTATTTTGAGCAAAAGAAACCAAACTCAAAGCAAATAATAAAAATGTAAATAATGTTATTTGTTTATTCATTAAATTAAAGTCAACTCTTCAAAAATAACGTGCAAAAATAATAATAATTTTAATATGAAGTCTATTAATTAAAATAAGTGATATGTTTTTTCTCAATAATTTGAAGTTTTTTTTGAGATAATAAACAATAAAAACTACAAAATTAGAACGAATAAAATAACCAAAACTGACAGAATAGCACCAATAATATAATTCTTTATAATATCCTTACTGGTAAGCAAATCTTGAATTAAATAAGAATAAGCCAATAACCCAGAAAAAGCAATTGCAATTAAAAGAGGAAATATCGACAAAACATAATAGAATTGTATAGTGAGCAAAAACGCATAAAATGTAACTGCTCCCATTAATAGAATGTCTAAAGAAACCTTTATTTTTTTTCTTAAAACCATTTGAGCAATTGAAGTGTAAACAGGAATAAGCAATCCCATTTCAAACCAAATGGAAACATTAAGAATAGAAAAATAAATATATGAAATAAAATATGTTGTAGCAACAACAATATAAGACACATTAGATTCATAGGACTTCTCTTTGAAATTTTCAAAGCTACTTCCATTAAGCAAATACAGAATTAGAATTGGAGCCAAACAAGAAACCAAAACATAAAGAGTAAAAGACTTCAACACCAAAGTAAGAGAATCCTGATACCCACTAAAAAGAACTAAAAGCAATAAATAATAGACAAAGGCATAAACTGCCAAAAACAAAGGATTAAATAAAAATAATACCTTCTTGGCTATAATTTGTTCTTTATTCATTTTAATTAAACTTATTTTCTTAAACGAGCAACTGGGATATTTAATGTTTCCCTATATTTTGAGACCGTTCTCCTTGCAATTGAATAGCCTTTTTCCTTAAGCATCTCAACCAATTTATCATCAGTCAATGGATTAGACTTATCTTCATTTTTAATTATGCTGAGAATTTCATCCTTAATCTTATCAGTTGAAATCTGTTCTCCAGCCTCATTAAGCATAAAATTAGAAAAGAAATCCTTTAACTTATAAATTCCAAAATGAGTTTGAGCATACTTATTACTAACAACTCTTGAAATTGTGGAAATATCCAAATCAACCATTTCAGCAATATCAACCAAACGCATAGGCTTAAGTTTTTGGATATCTCCTTCAAGAAAATATTCGTACTGATACTTAATAATAGCTTTCATTATCAAATAAAGAGTATCATTCCTCCTATTTAAAGCATCAATAAATATATTTGCAGATTCAAGTTTCTCTCTTAAAAAAGCAGCTGTTTCTTTATCTGAAGGCGAATTGCTTTGAGAAACAGATTTAAGTAAATTTTCATAGTAATTACTTGTTTTAAGCTTGTGATTACCATAACTGTTAACTTGAAAATCTACCTTTTGATTTTGCATCCAAACAATAAAATCTGGAATAATTGGGATGGAACTATCCACATCGGTTGAAAGAGAATTTCCTGGCTTAGGATTAAGTTTAATAATTTCATCAATAGCCTCTTGAAGCTCTCCCTCAGAACAATTGAGCCTTTGAGCAATAAAATTATATTGTTTCTTCTTAAAATACTCAAAACATTTCTTAATAACCTTCTTAGCCAAAGAAATTGTTTTTGTTTTCTCCTTCTTATTTAGCTGAATCAACAAACATTCCTGCAAATCTCTTGCCCCAACCCCAATTGGATCGAAAGTTTGAATAATAGACAAAACATCTTCAATCTCCTTAACCTCTACTTCAATATTATGTCTAAAAAGAAAATCATCAACAATAGATTCAATACTCCTACTCAAATAACCCGATTCATCAATATTCCCAATAATCTCCAGACCAATAATCATTTCCAATTCACTTAAAGGCTTAAGTTGTAATTGAGAAATTAAATCTTCATGAAAAGAAGTTTCCGAAACAAATAATTGGTTTTTATCCGTTTTCTCACTTCCATCATTATTCTTATATGAAACAATATCATCATCATTAGGGAACATATCTTCATCTCCAAACACATCATTTTCCTCATCATCACCCTCTTGATTATCTTCAATATTGTCTATTGATTCATCTTCAACCGGAGAGTCATCTTCCTCCAAAGTTGGGTTTTGTTCAATTTCATTTTTAATTCTTTGTTCAAGAGCAATAGTTGGAAGTTGCAACAACTTCATCAACTGAATTTGTTGCGGTGAGAGTTTTTGTTGTAGTCGTTGAAGAATCCTATTTGAAATCATCTAAACCTATAAATTATTAAAATTCTGCATTATTAGGAGTACGAGGGAAAGGAATAACATCTCTAATATTTGACATACCTGTAACAAACAAAAGTAAACGTTCAAATCCCAAACCAAAACCACTGTGAGGAGCTGAACCAAAACGACGAGTATCCAAATACCATTTCATATCTTCAGGTTCAATACCAACCTCATTCATTCTTGCAACCAATTTATCCATGTTTTCTTCTCTTTGGCTTCCTCCAATAATTTCACCAATCTTAGGGAACAAAACATCCATAGCTCCAACAGTCTTTCCATCTTCATTTTGTTTCATATAGAAAGCCTTAATTTCTTTTGGATAGTCAATTAAGATAACTGGTTTTTTGAAATGTTTTTCAACTAAATATCTTTCATGTTCACTTTGCAAATCAATACCCCAACCCACTGGGAATTCAAATTTTTGATCTGCCTTTTCCAAAATCTCAATAGCTTCAGTATATTTTAATCTAACAAAGTCATTATTTACAACAAACTGCAATCTTTCAATCAATTCCTTATCATACATATTTTGAAGGAATTCTAAATCATCTTTACAGTTTTCCAAAGCATAATTAACCAAATATTTAATGAACTCTTCAGCCAAATTCATATTATCTTCCAATTCATAGAAAGCCATTTCAGGTTCAATCATCCAAAACTCAGACAAATGTCGAGGAGTGTTGGAGTTTTCAGCTCTGAATGTTGGTCCAAAAGTATAAATCTTTCCTAATGACAAAGCACCAAGTTCACCTTCCAATTGACCTGAAACAGTAAGTGAAGTTTGTCTTGAATAGAAGTCTTTAGAGTAATCAACCTTTCCTTCAGGTGTCTTTGGTATATTATTTAAATCCAATGTTGTAACCTGGAACATTTCTCCAGCACCTTCAGCATCAGAAGCAGTAATTAATGGACTGTGCCAATAGAAAAATCCTTTATCATTATAGAACTTATGAATAGCATAAGCCATAGCATGACGCATTCTAAAAATAGCACCAAAAGTATTTGTACGAGGTCTTAAATGAGCAATCTCGCGCAAAAACTCTAAAGTATGACCTTTCTTTTGTAAAGGATAAGTTTCAACATCAGCCTCACCATAAATTTCAATCTCTGTTGCTTGAATTTCCACATGTTGTCCTTGACCAACAGACTCAACAAGCTTTCCATTAACTCTCAAACAAGCACCAGTAGTTATTCTTCTAATTAAATCTTCTTCAAAATTACCTAATTCAACAACAATTTGAATATTATGTATTATAGTACCATCATTTAAAGCAACAAAAGCAATATTCTTGTTACCTCTTTTGGTTCTAACCCATCCTTTAACGCAGATTTCTTTACCAATCTCTTCATTTCTATTGCCTTTCAAAAGGTCAATAATCTCAATTCTCTTAATATCTTTCATTATTATTTATTTATTCTTTTGTTTTAATGTATAGTATTTTATAGATATTCGTTTCCTTTTTCAACTTCAACGTCAGTAACAAACTGTTTAATTCTCTGTTCTTGATCTTTTTTGCAAACCATCAAAACATCATCAGTATTAACAACAATATAATCTTCCAAACCCTGCAAAACCATCAACTTACTTGAAGAGTTATTAATAACACATTTATCAGTATCGTAAAGCATAATATTCTTACCAACTACACTGTTTCCTTTCAAATCCTTATCTCTAACTTCATAAATAGCTCCCCATGTTCCAACATCACTCCAACCAAAATCAGCAGGAATAACATAAACATTATCTGCCTTTTCCATAACACCATAATCAATTGAAATGGAAGGACAAGATGAATAAGCATTCTTAATAATAGCATCCTCTTTTGGAGTGTTTAAATGTTCTTTAATGCCATCAAAAATTGAATAAACATCTTTCAAATAAGTTTTCATAGCACTATCAATGCTATTCAAAGACCAGATAAACATACCACTGTTCCAAAGGAAGTCACCACTTGCAATAAATTGAACAGCCATTTCATAGTTAGGCTTTTCAGTAAAGAGTTTAACCTTATTTATTTGATCAGAATAGTTATGCAAATACTCATTAGTTTTATATTGAATATAACCATAACCAGTGTTAGGATAAGTAGGCTTAATACCTAAAGTGATTAATGCATTACTCTCCCTGCTTGCCTTGAGTCCCAATTGGATAGTTTCAATAAACTTTTCCTCATTAACAATAAAATGATCAGAAGGAGTTACAATAATATTGGCCTTAGGATTCATTTGAGCAATCTTGAAATTTGCATAAGCAATACAAGGAGCAGTATTTCTACGAGTAGGCTCAGCAATAATTTGATTTGGATTCAAATTAGGAATTTGCTTATTAACCAAATCAACATAAATGCTACTGGTAACAATAAATATATTCTCTCTTGGACAAATTTTTTCAAAACGAGTAAAAGTAGTTTGAATCATACTTTCCCCCATGCCCAAAATATCAATAAATTGCTTAGGTCTTGAAGTTTTGCTAAGTGGCCAAAATCTTGTACCAATGCCACCAGCCATAATTATACAATAGTTATCTTTATTCATTTCGCAAACATTAATAAATAAGAATCTATAAATTATTTGAATTATAGAATTTGAGCAACAAAATTACTAATAGTTTATAGTATAAGCAAAGAAAATCAAATATATCTTTTAAAAAATAACTTATTTTCTCCCACAAACTACAAATATTTTAAGCCCTCCAAAGCCAAAAGAAGTTGTCTTTTTGGCAAAGCAACGTTAACTCTCATCTTGTTATCACCCTCTTTCCCAAAAATCATACCATCATTAAATCCAATCTTACAATCATATGCAAGTTTGTGCATCAAATCTTTATGAGAATAGCCATAAGCAGAAAAATCGAGCCAAGGCAAATAAGTAGCCTCATGCTTATAAGTTTTTATCTTAGGGAAATTCTCCTTCAAGAAAACATTCATAGAGCAAATATTATCCCAAATATAATCCCTCAACTCATCAACCCACTCAGCACCCCTTTCAGAATAAGCAGCCTCTAAAGCATAAGCACCAAGCACATTACCATTAAACATATGAAGAATATGTTGAACAACATGAATAAACCTTTTTCTTAGTGCCAAATCAGAAATAATAACTTCCGAAGTAGCCAGTCCAGCCATATTGAAAGTTTTTGAAGGAGCCATAAGAGTTATAATATTTGCCCTTTCTTCATCCGTTTCTGCACATAAATGAGTTGGATTATGCTTAAAAGAAGGCATGGTTAAATCAGCATGAATTTCATCAGAAACCAAAATACAATTATACTTCTTGCAAAGAAAAGCAACCTTCATCAAAACATCCTTTTCCCAACACCTACCCACTGGATTATGAGGATTGCATAAAAGCATAAGCTTAACACCCTTCTTAAGTTTATTCTCCAAATCTTCAAAGTCCATTTCAAACCTGTCCTCCTTTTCAATCAAAGGATTATAAACAATGTTTCTCTCCTGCGACTCAATAGCATAGTAGAAAGGATGATAAACAGGAGATTGAACCAAAACATCATCCCCCTTTTCAGTGTAAGCCATAACACACATTCCCAAAGCAGGAACAATGCCAGGAGAAAAAATAATCCAATCCTTCTCAACACACCAGTTATGTCTTGTCTTCATCCACCACTTTATTGAATCATAATAACCATCCCAATACTCATAATAACCAAGAATAGGATGCTTCAATCTCTTTTCAACAGCCTCAATAATAAAATCAGGAGTTTTAAAATCCATATCCGCCACCCACAAAGGCATAAGATCAGAAGTACCAAAAATCTCATCACAAATACCCCATTTCAAAGAATCAGTACCCCTACGCTCAATCAACTCATCGAAGTCATATTTTTTCATAAACCAAAAATAAATTATTATTGGAGCAAAAATAAAGAAAAAAAGGACACGATTAATTCATGCCCTTAAAAAATTACATATACAGTCAACAACTCAACCCCACTTTTATCTTCGATGCTCTCGAACTTCGTTCTTCGGGTCAACTTATCACTTTTCACTTTTAGTTTTTCACTTATCACTTTAACTTACCCCTCTTTCCCCTAAAGTGGAAGTCACTCTTCATTATCCATTTACCATTATATAAGAGTGACATTTTACAAATAAGCGTGAAGAAAATTGGAGTTTTGAACGTGAAGAAAGTTTATTTGTTTGAGCCGAAGGCGAGTTTATAAACTTTTAGTTCAGGGCTTCAATTTTTAGCTTGTTTGTGAACAGTCTTGATTTTTGCTACTTTTTATCAAGAAAAAGTTGATAACAAAAAAGTTTATTTGCAAAAGGTCAGTTGGTTAATAATCCTATAAATCCTTTAATCAAGTAAATCCTGATTCAGACAAAAGTTAATCTGCGTTAATCTGTGGAAATCTGTGGACAAACACAGCTCAACAACTCAACACCTCAACACTCCCTACTCGACAACCAGTTTCTTAGTTTCATCAATTGTCTCATTTACAATTCTAACATTATAAACTCCCCTTTTAAAATCTTTAACATCAAGCTCCAATTCTTTTGTACCTTTTGAAACAACTTCTCTTTTAACTTCCTTGCCCATAATGTCATAAACAATAATATCTGCTTTAGAGTTTAAACCCTTAAACTCAATTTTAGCCTTATCTTTTGCAGGGTTTGGGGAAATTACAATATTAAAATTATTATCATCTTCAATATCATCCAATCCTATTGTTTGAATATTAAAATCTTTCCACCCATCAGTTGCTTGATAAAAAGCAACGGAAGATGCAGGGACATAAAGAGGAATTGACTTGTTAACATTTTTAAAAACATCTTGTCCCAAACTTGGAGGTCTTGTAGCCGAACAAGTAATTGAACTTAACAAAGTACAATTTTGAAAAGCAAACCTGCCAATTGAAGTAAGCGAATTAGGAAAGCTAATTGTAATTAAACCAGTAGCCCAGTAGAAAGCATATTCAGAAACACTGACAGTACCCTCACGAACATTAATATATAAATACTCAGTACTGGAGGTTTTATATTCATACAAGAAATTATTTATATACACCTCCCCATCAGGAATAGCATCATACCAGGGAGTATAATAAAATGCACCCATACCAATTGTAGTAACCGAACTTGGAATATCAATCGTACTCAATTCAGTACAATCAAAAAAAGCTCTTGCCCCAATAATAACAACAGAAGAAGGAATTTTAACCGAAATTAAATTATAACAACTCTCAAAAGCATTTTCATCAATAGAACTAACCAAAAAGAATTTGCCATCATAAAAAACAGAATCAGGAATAAACACACTCCCACTATATTCATCAGCATAAGAGTAAGAAGAAATCCCCTTGCAAGTAACCGAAACCTTATAAGGATAAGTTAATGAAGTTATTTTATAATATATTGTATCACCATTATAAACAGAAAAAAAGTCTTCAGCCTTAGCGTTAAAGCTAAATGCAAAAATTATGGCAATAAATACTATTAATAACTTCTTCATAATAGATTGATTTTACAGTTAATCAAATTCTTAATTAAACAAGCTAAGAAATTATTTTTCAACACTGCAAACTTACAATAATTAATGTAAAAAAAAGAAATTATTTGATAAAAAATAATAAAAAAACAGACACTTATAAGAAAAAATGTAATTTAGCCACCCAAAAAACCTTTTAGCTAAACAAACCACATAACACAAAAGCAAACCCCTATCCACAATTCAGCAAGCAAAAGCAAGAAATAAAAATCAGCAAAAAGAACAACCGAAAAAATGATTGAAGACCAAAAGATAAGCAATATAGATTTCAGAGGGCAAGCACTGGAAGATGAGTACAATAACTGCACATTCATCAACTGCAATTTTTCAGAAATGCAAATAAAAGAAGTAGTATTTGAAGACTGCAAATTTGAGTTATGTAATTTCAGCCTTGCCAAAATGGATGCCTTTTGGAGAGATGTTCAATTTAAAGAATGCAAACTTACAGGAGCCAATTTCACCAAAATAAACCCCTTCTCCACCTTTAGCTTTGAACAGTCCAATCTGCAATATGCCATATTTGTAAAAACCAAACTGAAAAACACCAAATTCATCACCTGCAACCTTCAGGAAGCCGACTTCACCCAGACCGACCTCACAATGGCACAGTTCAACAACTGCGACCTGCAGCGAACCATATTCTCAAACACCAATCTTGAAAAAGCCGACCTCACAACATCCCACAACTACATAATAGATCCAAACAACAACACCATAAGAAAAGCCCGATTCTCAAAATATGGCCTTTCAGGACTACTTCTTTCCTTTGGAATTATAATTGAAGATGTAGATTAGAGGAAAGAAAGGCAGTTGGGATGCTATCCCACACATACCCATTTTTTGAAGATTCATCAAGCCAATATTTCGATTCAATTAAATTGGTATCAACACCAATTCCATGAAAATAGCACAAACCTAAATAATATTGACTAACAGAATCATTTAACTCTGCCCCTTTCTTAAAATACTCAAAACTCTTTTCTAAATTCTTTCCAACACCACCCCCATCATAATACATCCTACCAACAACAAAGAAAGCCAATTTATTACTATCCATACAAGCAAGATTAAAATATTTAAAAGCAGAATCAAATTTCATTTCTTTATAGTAGTGAACACCACGATTATAATTATCTAATTCAGATAATTTAGCTAATTCTGATATTCTATTTTTTTCGCTTCTTTCTCATCACTTATAGTTTCTCTAATAACAAAGAACAACATTATAGCAAATACAATGGTAACTATTATTGTAAAACGAACTTTGCCATCTCTCATGATTTGATTTTAAATTATTTTATTTGGTTGTGTGGGATATGGTATTTATTTAATATTAGAAAGAAATATCTGATTGTAAATCTCTCACAACGAATATTCAATAAATTTTATTCATATTCTGAGGCTATAAAATTATTCAATTCTTCTTTTATTGTTCTCCAGTTTGGTAGATTATTATCAAGAATTGAAGTAAATTTATCATTATGTAATCTTTCTATTAGATGAGACAATTCATGAACAACAACATATTCAATACAATGAACAGGTTTCTTTATTAGTTCTAAATTAAACAATATCTTTTTAGTCTTAATATTACAAGAACCCCATTTAGTTTTCATTTGCTTAATATCCCATGAATCAGCTTTTACATTAAGCTTTCCTTCCCATTTACTTATTAGTTCAGGTAGTAATTTTCTTAATTCATTCCTATACCATTGATTTATTACATCTTTTTTCTTTTCAACTGAAGCGTTTTCTTTAACATAAAGATTAATAAATTGAGTACCCTTAAGCTCAACTTTTGGTTGTGAGTTATGAACAACAACATTCAATCTATATCTAACACCTTTAAAGTAATGATTCTCTCCACTAACATACTCTCTTTTACTTTGTCTTGGTCTATCTGAAACAAGTTTAATCTTGCTTTTTATCCAACCTAACTTATCTATTGCAAAAAGCTTAACTGCATGTATACTCATTGACTTGGGAGCTGAAATATGTACACGAGCATCAGGAGGATAAACAGTAAGATGAATATTCTTAATGTTTTTCCATTCAACCTCAATTATTATATTTTCAATATGTATAAAATCCATTAGTATTCCTTTTGAGCATAAATTATTTTCATAATATCTTCTAAATACTTATCTGAATACTCACCCAATGCATCACTAACAGCAAATCTAACTCTTCGCATTCTTAAAGGAATTCTACTATCTCTAAAATCAGTTTCAGCGTTTTCTTTCACCGCATTATGAACCTTTAAAGCTAACTCTTCGTTATTATTCAAATTCATATATAAAGCCCTTAATCCATTAGTATTTATGCTTGGAGGAAGATCTGGATTAACAGTATTCTTTGCATCTCTAATATGTTCTATCAATTTCTTGATTAAATACTTATATTCAATTTTCCCATTCTTCAATTCTTCAAGCAATTCATTTATAAGAGTTGAAAGCTTATCAAAATATATTGGATTAGTAGGTCTTTCACTATTCACTATTTGACGCATATTTGCAACCAAAATTTCAGCAACCGCTTTCTCAGAAGTTTTAATACTCTTTGGAAGTTTATTTAAGCCCTCTTCACCCTCTTTATATATTATATCCAAAAATGAAATATCTTCCATATCAATCAATAACTGGCTATCCTCAGCTCTTACATAATCATCCAAAAGTTTTCTCATTGCAGGATCATAGAGTTTTAAATCCAATTTATCTCCGCTCTTAAGTTTTATTTCATCTTTTAAATTATTATAGTAATCAACCTTTCTTTTAATCTCTCTTGCCTCTTCTTCACTATAACCTGCCTTAGTCATTTCTGTTGCAATAGCAATATATCTATTTACTAAATTATTTATTGCCTTATATAATTTCTCTCTTTTTTGTGCATTTTCTTCTGCTTCTTTTTCTTGTTCATTAACAGGTGTTGATTCTTTATAAACGAAGTAAGCAAAATAGCCCTCTTGATCTTTTTTAATAACAGGCTCAATAATATAATTTACCTTATTAATAGCATCTTCTAAATCTTTCTTTGCATTTTCTAACCTGTCATTCAATAACCCTTCAATATCTTTTTCATCATAATTGTCAAAAGCTCCACCAGTATAAGTATTTATACTATCCTTAATAGCACCAAATAAATCCTGATAGTCTATAATATAACCATATTCCTTTTCTTCCACATCAACTCTATTTACCCTACAAATTGCTTGAAAAAGATTATGATCACGCATTTGTTTATCTATATATAAATATGTTGCACTTGGAGCATCAAAACCAGTTAGTAGCTTATCCACCACAATCATAAGCTTTAATCTTTTAGGCTCTTCAATAAATACCTTCTTTGCCCATTGTTCATAAGCATTAATATCATTAAACCTGTCACCCAATAGTTTCTTAGTAATACTATTCTTAAAAGCCTTTTCAATATCTCCGTCAGTTCTAATATCATCAGGATTATTATCTCCATAAGGTTCGTAGCTCGTAACCAAAGCACAATGTCCTTTCAATTCAGTCTTTTCAAATTCTTCATAATATCTGCAAGCTTGATAAATGCTTCCAGCCACCAATAAAGCATTACCATAACCACCTTTTAGTGCTGGTTTCATATCCATATCGTAGCAAATATCTTTAACAATTCTTTGAATTCTTTCTCTACTACTAAATATATTTTCTAATCTTGCCCAACGTTCTTTCAATTCTCTTTTAGCAATTTCCGACAATCCTTCTGTTTTAGTTTCAAACCAATTGTCAAACTTGTTTTCATCTGCCAAACGTTGCTCAATATCTCTTGCCTCATATCTTAAATCCAAAATAACTTTGTCTTTAACAGCTTCATTAAATTTGTAGGAATGAATTATTGAGCCAAAGGTTTGTTCCGATGTTTTTTTGTCTTTTTTAAATAAAGGAGTTCCAGTAAAACCAATAAGCATAACATTATCTCCCATAATCTTTTTCATTGCTTCATGCAACCTACCTCCATGAGTACGATGACACTCATCAATAAAAACATAAAAATCTCCCTTAGGGCTATAATCGTTTGGCAACATTCTTTCAATCTGCTGAATATAATCATCAATAAATAACTCAGCTTTTTTATCACCAACCTTAATTGAATCCTCATCATTCTTTACCCCAAACTTATGAACAAGAGTAGATATTAACCAAGGACTATCATGATTTAAAAAATTAATCAAATTTTTTCTTGACCTTGCTCTTTCAATTTTTTCATCCGTACTCTTAAATCCATTTTCAATCTGTCTATCCAGCTCATCCCTGTCAGTAATAATAACAACTCTTGCATTACCACCAATTTCTCTACGAATCCATTTTGCCAACCATATCATAGTTAAACTCTTTCCTGAGCCCTGAGAATGCCAAATAATTCCTCCCTTTTTCTCTTTCACTCTTGGTTGAGCAGCCTTTAAAGCAAAATATTGATTAGGTCTTGCAGCTTTTTTAATTCCAGCATCAAAGATTATCATATCTTGAATAAACTCAAGAAACCTTGTTTTGTCAAAGAAATTTTTGCAATTATAATCTAATTCATTTTCTCCTTGTGGGTTTTCTTCTTTCCAACGAAGCCAAAACTTTTCAGGAGTTTTAATAACTCCATAATATAAACCTTCGCTATCACTACCTGCAAAAATTAATTGAATGGTAGTAAAAAATCTGTGTATTTCGTTATCCTGTTGGTTTCTTATGTTTTGTCTAATACCCTCATGAACCGAAACCTTACTGCGTTTTAATTCAATAACCCCTAAAGCAATACCATTAACATAAATAACCAAATCAGGTCTTCTTTCCTTATTACCAAAAATTGTTACCTCTTCAGCAATATAGAAATTATTAGCCATTGGATTATGCCAATCAATCAAATTCACATAACTTCTATGTTCTCCAACCTCATTACTAACATTAATACCATAACGCAACAACCCATAAATCTCCTTATTAGCTTCATAAAGATCCTTACCCTGATTATTTGCCTCTAACAATAACTGACGAATAGCCTGATTGATTTGATTTTCATTATATTTTTTGCTAACAAGATACTCCCTAAGTAATGTTTCATTAATATTACTATTATCAGTTCTGTCTTCCAAGTTACCAATATAAATATAACCCAAATCCTTTTGAAATAAATTCACCAATCTGTTTTGAGTAACAACCTCCAAAGCACCAATTTCAGCCATAATGTTTATTGTTTTAGGTATTATTTTTTTTCAATCTGTTTAATAAATTCGTCAAAGTCCGATTCAAACAACCTGTCTTGCACTACACGAAATTTCTCATATTCATTCTCTGCCTTCAATTTTGCTTCAAGCATAGATATTTTACCAGAATCTCTTAGAATTGGATAATCAGAAAGCTCAAGAAATTTAATTAAGAAAGTTTCCCAATCTTTCATATTCATTACCTGACGGTTCATTGCCCTTGTTTCAGCTAAATCCAAATATGCACTGACTATTCTTTCCAATGCTTTTAAATGTTCCTCATTAATATAGTTCTTTGCAATTGTAACATCGCTTTTGAGTATTTTACCTTTAGGGGCTTGCTTCCATGTTTTAAGTCCCATATTTACTTTTTCAGCATCAGCCTCGTTATAAATTATTTCAGCAGCCGTTCTTCCTGTAATTGCCCAATGTAATTTATTTTGAACTGTAGAGAAAAATTGTTTTGTAATATCTGCCTTACTATCATAATCGGCACTAAGAGAGTAAATATCAGTAATCTTTTGATAAAGTCTGCGTTCACTAATTCTTATCTCACGAATTCTTTCAAGCAACTCATCAAAATAGTCTTGCCCAAAGTTTTTTATTTGTTTTAGGCGTTCATCATCCATTGCAAAGCCTTTAATAATATACTCATGTAAAACATTTGTAGCCCATTTCCTAAACTCAATTGCTCGATGAGAATTTACCCTATAACCAACTGAAACAATAGCCCTAAGATTATAATACTTAACATCCTTTTCTTGGGTTTTCCCCTCAATAGCACCATGTTGAGTGGTGTGTGCAAAATATGCACATACCACTTTCTCATCAAGTTCATTTGACTCAAAAATACTTTTCAGATGCTTAGTAATTACAGTTCTATCCTTTTCAAAAAGAATAGCGATAGCCTTTTGTGTAAGCCAAAGAGTTTCATCCTTAAAATAAACATCAATATTTACCTTCCCATCCTCAGTTTTAAAGATAACAAAGTTATTAAACTTCTGTAATTCATTAGAATCCTCATATTTTACAATCTCAGCCATAATGTTTATTTTTTTGATAAATAAGTTTACAATCTATTTAATATGTCGGTTATAAGTGTATTCATTTGCGAAAAGGCAAACCATTTCTTCCCCAAATCCTTTAAAGATGCTCCATAAGGAAGAGTACCACCAAGACTTCTTATTGAAGGTATCGCATTTTGCGATAGGAGAAAATCAACTTCTTGTTTATTGAGTTGAAAAACAAAGTCATCAGGAAATCTATTAGGATTCCTTTTCATTTGCTCCCTAAGTCTAATTGGTTTAACATCATAATACAATGCCAAATCTTTATCTAAAATTACATAAACATTTCTAATAAAAAATATCTTATTTTCAATTTGTTCTTGTTTAACTAATTCCATTTTTACAAAAATATTATAATGTTATCTTAAGTAAATTCCTTTTAAATCAAACGAATTCGACCAGTAAGCAAATCCTCATACTTTTCAATCTTATCCAAGATTTAGAATAATTTAATCCTTTTAATTAGAATATATCCTTTTAATTATTTCAAATAATAACTCTTGTCTTTCATTAATTGCATCTTTTGTTAGTAGTCCATTTTCATCTGGCAAATAACCTTTAAATAGATTTTTAATATCATCATTACAACTATTCAAAGATGCTGGATTTATAGAATTGGTTAAAATTTTATTCCAAATAAAACCACTATTTTGATAAGAACTAAACTTTTCTCCAAATACTCTATTACTTGTTCTAATATTTTCATTTCCTTTTAACAATATTACTGCTCCAAGGCGGTTTCTTTCATCAATAAATTGTTTTTCATCAAATTCACCATCTTCATCAGTAAATTGTGCCATTATTTTTTCATTATTTGAGAATATATGTTCAATATGAAATCCATTTATTGGTCTTGTTCCACTACGAGTAATAAAATTTAAAGATTCCTGTTTTGCAAATGAATTCTCTTTTAATATATCTGCTAAGAAAATATCTACTCTTGCTAAAAGATATTTTGTAAATCTTCCATCAATTTTTGCTTTCTCAAAATATTTATACTGGAATATATCATTAAATGAAGTTATAGGGAAATGATTATCATTAAAATACTTGATTATGATGTTATCAAATGCATTTTCTAATTCAGTAATGGGTTTGTTTCTAATGGCTCTGTTTAAATCATAAACTATTTTTTGTCTTGCATTGTTATCTCCTGCACCTACCAATGTAGATATAGTATAAAATTGATCAAATTTTTTAGCAACTAAATCAATTTTTTCATTACGTTCAGTATCATTTAATTTTAAAGCAGAAATAATTAATAATGTTTGATGACCTTGATCATTTGCAAAATTTGATTCGATGTATAAATTAGTTCTATCCTTTGCATGTTTTTGAATTTCTAAAAATATCTTATAGAAATATATAAAATCTTCTTTTATGAAATTTTCAATTTTTGATGGTTTAGATCTGTCTAAATCATTTACTATTTTTTCATTGGTAAGTAGGTTTCTATGATATTTGCCAGAAAATTGCTCATATTGAAATGCATTATCAGCATATTTTGCTCTAAAATATGTTCTAAAAAAGGTATCTACATTTTTGTAATTATTATCTATACTAAAGAAAGTTTTTAAACCTTCGTTCCAAATATCATTACATTTTTCCTTTTCATTAACATCTAAAACTCCTAAAAGCATTCCTTTTAAAACTTCATGAGGTTCTAACTCTTTACCTCTATCATTTGCAGTTTCAAATATCATTGCTACATCCTCTTTATTCTTAATTACTTGCTCAATTATAAGAACTTTTTGTAGTAAATAATAAACATAATAATTGTATTTTATATCATTAAATTGATTATTTATATCAAAGAAATATGAATCGTAGTACTTTGATATCAACCAATAATTGTCTTTTAAATTAGCTTGAGTAATATTTGTTATATCATCATTTGTTATTGATTTTTGTTCAAATATCTTCTTAATGATAGAATTTCTATCTGAATTTGATATTTTAAAATGTTTTTCACTTGCCATATCTTCTTCATATATTAACTCTCCAATAAACTTCTTTACATTTAAAACTAAATCACCTTTATCTATTCCTATATGATATAATTTTATAAGAATCAAAAGAATTGTTGTTAATCTTTGTTGCCCATCTACAATATATATTTTCCCTGCTTGTTCATTTAACATTATTGTATTAAGAAAATATGGTTTAAAGTTTTCTTCTAAATCCTTTAAAATTGATTTTAAATCAGGATTTCCATTTTTCTTGTAAAACTTTATATTGTTTTCAAAACGTAATTCAATATCCTTTAATAATTGACTTACAATTTTATAATCTTTTTCATCACTCCATCTGTAATCTCTTTGATATACATCAAGACTATAAGGCTTTGGTTTGCTAAAGATATAATTTATATCTCTTTCTTCTACTTCAATTAAACGTGCCATAATGTTAGTATTTTTAAATTAAACGAATTCGACCAGTAAGTAAATCCTTCATCATTCCATCTTTCATCATCCTATATTTCTCCAATTCACCCTCCAAACCCTCAATCTCTTTATCCATATCAAATAATATATTTGTAATTCTATTTTGTCCTTCAATAGATTGTGGTAATGTTATTTTTAATTGATTAAATAGTGATTTTGATAAATTATATCTTGTTGCACCTTGAGCTAATGAAGTCATTAATTCTCTACCTATTTTAGATCTAAAAAAATATGATAAATACAATCCTGATACTTCATTATCTTTTAATCTAAATCCAAAACAGAAACTATTTAAGTATAAATTTTCTACTTCTTCAATAATTACTGAACAAATTCCAACTTCTTCGGGTGTTTCTGATGAAGTATTAAAAAACAAATCTCCTGCAATTACTTTATTTTGTTTTTCTTTTTCTCCTACACTTACCTTTTCAAAATTATTAATATCAATAATTGGATTACTTAGAATATTCATAAATGGAATATAATAAGCATTTCCTTGTCCAAAATGAGCTTTAGATTTTCCTGTTAATCCTCCATACGTTTCTCCAATCTCTCCCAAACGTTTTTCTACCCAACCCTCTTTTGGTTTAAGTAATTCTTGCATTGCTCCTTGCTTTAGGTTTTTCTTTTTCTCTATCTTAGTTTCTAAAGCATTTATTAAATCATCTATATCGGTTAAAGCATTAGCAATTGCAGTCTGTTCTTCTTGTGTTGGAGGGATAGGAAGTTTGTATTCAAATAAATCTTTTAAAGTGATGCTTGCTTGATTTGCATTACCTCTAAATATTAATTCTATATGATTTATGTAGTTTTCTGTTTTTAAATTATAAAACAGCAATCCTTGATTTTCTTTCAACTTATCTTTTGACCTAATTAATACTGCGTTTTGATTCAGTAAACTACCTTCATTTTCTTCAGTAATTCTTATTACTTTTCCAACCATTGAATCATACATCGGTGGTTTAGAACCTACTGTTGAAATTATTAAATCATTTTTTTTAAGCTTCCAATTTTTATACTTTTCAGAATCATTTTTATCTACATATATAGCATTTTCTTTTTTTATAGTATCAAATAATGTATCACTTACTCTTATTACTCTAATACCATAATTTTTATATTCTCTGGATTTAAAAGCAAATCCTTTAGTGTAATTTATTATACTACCTATCTCCTTCACCTCCCAATCCTCAGGGATAACACCTATTTCCGTTTGTTTATAGCCTTTTTTTAGTTCCATTTGTAACCCATTTTTTGAAGATTTGCTTTTACTTTTTCTTCCAAATCAATTACTTTATTAGTTATTGCAGGTAGTGGAGTTTCGTATCTTTCGGCTAAGTCTATTATGTTTGTTGTAAGGTTTTGAGTCACGCTTTGCAATAGACTTTGAAGGTTATTCTCTAATGTTCTCACCCATTTATTATCTAATACCAAATACTTTATATCATTTTCGGTTAATGTTGCATATTTATTCTCAACTTCATTTAATAGTTCTGTATTAAGATTCTTAATCTCTTTGTTTATATTGGAAATATCATTTTTTAATTTCAAATAGTTTTTAAGAGCTTCAATTTCTTCTTTATCTTTATTTTTATCAAGCTCTTTTATTCTCTTCTTAATGTTTGCATCATTAATCTTATCATCCTTGAAATTGCTTTCATCGAAAAATTGAATATTCTCTTCATTCTCCATTAAATCCATTATATCGGATTCCTTTTTTGCAATTTCTTCCTCTTTTAAAAGAATCTTATTATTTAATTCACCAAAAAACTCATTAACTACAATCTCCACAGGCAATAAATCACACATTAAATCCTTTACCGAAGATGCCACCTTTTCCTTTGGTGTCTTTCCTTTTTGAGCTTGTGGTTGAGGAACATAAAGCTCTGCCTTCCAACCATCTTGCATAACAATATAAACATCATCCTGCATAACACCATTCCAATAGTTCATCAAATGATCATAAATATCATAAGCATCAACCAAAGACTCTCCATTTTGATATTCATATAATAAATCAATACTAATATCACTAATCAAAAGCTTGGGTTTTGTTTCTGAATCAATTGATTCTAATCTCTCAAAAACATTATTTACCCAATTTTTAAAATGATTGGAGTATATTTCTTTTTGATTGGCAAAATCTTCATGATTCCAAATAATATCCCTTATCTCTTCCTTGCTGCATTTCAAATCAAAATAGCCCTTATTGTCTTTTTGCTCAATAAATAAATCATCCTTCATATTAGGGCAAGCCATCCAATATTGTTTTAACTCTTCAATATCTCTCAATGGCAATCCACCTTGCAAATGTGCTTTAATATCATGTATAACCTCTTTGTCCTTTGGGGCTATATATCTTGGTATATTAAGATTATATTCATTTTTCTTAATCTCATCTATATGCACAAATCGAGCAAAATAAGGTATATCCTTATGACTGTTCCATGCATCAACAATTCTTTGAATGTCTTCCTCTCTCAATCTGTTTTTATTTCCGTCCTTAACAAAACCCTCTTTTGCATCAATAATATAAATTCCTTTTCTGTTTCCTGCTCCTTGCTTATCCAATATAATAATGCAGGCAGGAATGCCAGTTCCATAAAATAGATTTGAAGGTAAGCCAATAATACCCTTAATATACCCTTTATTAATTATGTTTCTACGAATAATCTCTTCAGAATTACCTCTAAACAAAACCCCATGAGGCAATATACAAGCTCCTTGACCTTTGAAGTTAAGAGAACGTATTATATGCAAGAGAAACGCATAGTCTCCATTTTTTTCAGGAGGAAGACCAATTTCGCCTCCCCAACGCTTATGTTCATCTTCTTGCTTGGCACTCTTAAGCCATGATTTGGTTGAAAAAGGTGGATTTGCAACAATATAATCAAAAGTCTTTAAGTCTCCATTTTCAAGGTGTAAAGGATTATTTAATGTATCTCCTTGAAGAATGTCAGGTGTTAGATGACCATGAAGAATCATATTCATTTTTGCCAAACCTGCTGTTGCAACATCCTTTTCCTGACCATAAATTGATGCTCCCTTTTTTGTCTCAGCCAATGCCCTAAGCAATAAAGAACCTGAGCCACATGTTGGATCGTAAATTGTATCTTTTACATCATTTGATTTTTCAAGACCAATAACCTTTGCCATTAAACGGCTAACTTCCGAAGGAGTATAAAATTGTCCCTTGCTCTTACCACTTTCTTGAGCAAAGTTTTTCATCAAATACTCATAAGCATCACCCATTAAATCATCATCAGAGGCTCTATTTGATCCAAAATCTAATTTAGAGTTTTGAAACACAGAAATCAAATTACTAACTGTTTCAATTAAATCCTTACCCTTACCTAATTTTGTTTCATCAGAAAAGTCTGCAAGGTTAATAACTCCAGTAAGTCCATTAGCCTCAGCTAATGCAGATATCTTAATATTAATTTGTTCTCCAATTTTTTCTTTTCCCTTCAACTCAATAAAGTCATCAAAACTACATCTTTCAGGTATAACCAATAAATATTTTTTATCTGTTTTTGCCTTGTCGCTAACATACTTAACGAATAACATTACCAACACATAATCCTTATATTGTGAAGCATCCATTCCACCACGCAACTCATCACAACTCTTCCAAAGGGTAGAATATAATTCCGATTTCTTAATTGCCATTTATCTAACTTGATTTTACTTACGTATTTATATTTTTTTCCAATCTTCAAAGATAATAAGAATAATTTAATTACAACTCTAAAAAAGGCAAAAGATATTTTTATAGATTGAATGACTTTTATTAATTTGAAATTGGAGCGATTGATATAATAGTGCTTTAGGAATTGGATATTAAAATACTAAGCAAAAAATAACTCCTTATTTCAGTAAATTAGAATAAGGAGTTAGCAAATTAGAATAAGGAGTTAGTAAAATAGAATAAGGAGTTAGGAAAAGGAGAAAAAGTGAGGGAGGTTGAGGGGGAAAAAAGGGTTTTAGATTATTGTTTTACTAATTGATTTATAGTTTTATAAGTGATTTTGTGAGGGAGGTGAGGGAGTAAATTTGCGTTTTTATAACTTTCTTACAATTTATACTCAAAACATTTTATGGTTTTAAAATTTTGTATACAACTTTCTAATTTTCACTTTTACCTCCCTCACCTCCCTCACTTTTGGGTTTATATTTATATTATTCAGTCTGTTAGATTGCTTCTTCTAAATCATAATCACCTCCCTCACTTTCTCTACTTATATCTGCATTATCCTTTTTTATTAATAGATATTTACTTATTCCTCTAATTCGTTTGGTTGTTAGATTGAGTTTTGCTAATTCCTTTCCAATCTTCATGGCTGTTAAATCTTTATGGCAATATCCAAATCTAAAGATTAACTCTTGCAAAATATCAGTGCTTGAATAGTACTCTGCTTTTTCTAATCTCATTAGTTTTGGATTAGGTGATGGTTGTTTAAAGTATTTTTCTATTAGTTCTTTAACAAAGTTGGGTTGAACAAATTTGCTGTTTTCTTCTTTCCTAAGGGCAATTTCTTCTTTGGTTTCCCAATATACAAAGTCTTTTTTGAAGAGTGCTAAGGCTTGTGCATAAACTTGATCTATGTCTATTTGCTTGTTGTAGTCAATTTCCAATACTTCATGTGCCCAAAATCTTCTTTCTCCATCTTCTCCTGAAAGGAATTGCATTTCATTGAGGGTGGCAACAAAGGAAGCTCTACGATTGTATTTCTTTTGGTTCTTTTCGTAATGTCCTCTTTCCTGTATGCTTCCTCTTGTTAACAGTTCTTTGATGAAGTTTATATCGCTTTTTGTGTATCGTGACAGTTCTTCAATACTAATTAGCACATTTTGACTTAGCTTGAAATTGGTGTCTTTGTGCTTAAGGTCTAAAGGGCTGTCGGTAAAGTACTCTGACCATTCTTTTGGGATTAGTTTCTTTATCCAAGTTGTTTTACCAATTCCTTCTTTCCCAGAAAGTACAAGGCAATAGTGATGAATGGTATTAGGATTTAGAAGTGTGGCAACAATTCCAACAATATATTTCTTTACATCACTATTCCACAATTCTTGATTGGTGGTTTTGATTGTGCTGGCAAGTTCTACAAGATGGTCTTTTTTGTCCCATGGTGGAAGTGAATTGAGCTTTTCTATAAATGGATCATATTCTTTCACCTCCGTTGTTTGTATCATCCTCTCAACATTTATTCGTCTTGCAATGGTCAACTGGTCTGTTATGTATGTTTGAATGGTGTTACCTATAATAGTGTCATACATTTCCCATTTTGGATTCTTATTTTTCTTATCCAACACTTCAAAGCAATTTGTTGCAACATTATTCCTTATATCAAATCGCTTATTAAACAACTCTCTAATTTGGTCATTGCTTATATCATCAGTCTTCTTTGGCTTTTCTTTATTGCTCTTTTCTCTATTGACCTGCTTGCTGGACTTGTAAGCTGAATTGACTGTGGTTTTTATTTCATCATAATCTAAATCTGAATATTTCTCCAAACAGAAATCCAAAACAACAGCTTTATCGTGTTTTTTTGAAAAAGCGTTTTGACTGAAGTAATATAACGAGTTATTTCTATTGCCTTCCTGATTGGGGTGAGTTATCAGGGTTTCATCGTATAGTAAATTCAATTCTTTGCTGGTGATGTCCAAAGGCTTTGCTTCCAAATTAAGATAGGCATTTGGATCATAGCTGACAAAACAAAGTCTTGTTAAATCCTTAACTTGTGGGTCGCCAACAACATTGTATTTCTTCTCAACATAGTTGTTTACCTGTTCAAACTTTTGAGCGTAATATATAGCTAAGGCATCATAGTTTTTGTCTTTCAGAAACTTATCAACCTTTTCATCTTTTTTCAACCTGTAGAAAATTTTAATTCCATCACCACTTGGAGAAATAAAGAATGAAAATGTATGCTTGTCTTCTTTTAACAAGGTGCATATTTCTTTTATCCTTTCTTTATCCCCCACATGGTCAAGATCCACACCAACAATATATTGAAAACTATCAATGTATTCTTTTCTTCTTTTTGCTTTATAGGTTGAACAATAGGTGAAAGATTGAAGGCTCTTTTTAAGCTTATCGTATGTTTGTCTGTCTCCATTACTTTTAGCCTTTCTAATATCTAAAACAATATCTTTATAGGTGTCGGATTTGATGTCTGTAATTAAGTCATCCCAATCTATATCAAGATTTGGAGAGCCTGCAAGGTTATTAAAAATTGTTATCTGTTCCATGAGCTTATTTGTTTTCATTAATTATAATGTTACTAATTTCCTCTATCTCTTCTTCGGTGTATCTTCTTTTGACATTTTTTGTCAATAGGCCGTGTTTCTTTCTCAAACGATAGAGGGTAGCTTGAGAAATTTGCATTATCCTTAACACATCTTTTTGTGTGTACTTTGGAATTTTACTTTCTTGTATCATAAATATGGGTTATTTAAAAATTTTCAATGTTTTCGTCGATATATCTCTGATATTTATCCAATTAAATCTTTATTTTGGTTTTAACTTTTGTTTAACTTATCTTTAAGAGACAAACTTTTGATTAAGGATTTACAAACTTCCAAAATGTCCAATTTGAACTCGAAAAATCAAATTATATATCTTTGATTATCAACTTTTACAAAATTACAAATTTATTTAGCAATGAATTGTACAAAAAATATATAAAAACAAAAAGTTTTCCACATACCATTGTTATTAACGGAGTAATTCATTAATCTTAAGAAGTAAAGGTTGGGATATAAAAATTAATTCATATTGAATACATTATTGTTTTTTATGTTGTGTTGTTATAACATAAAAATTGAGGGATAAATATGTATTATAATTCATCAAAAAAGGACTAATATTTATAATAAAATTGTATTATTTTCATTCTTTTTTCAATTCAAAGGATTTCAATACAATTCAAATGAGATCTATATGGTTGTAATATAGTTATATAATGATATTTTTTTGTATCTTTGTTGTATGAAAAAATTTCATGAACTATGATTAAACTGATTAATGTGATTATCATGAAAGAATAATCAAAATCATAGTAAATCAGTAAATCAGCTAAATCAAAGTTCTGATATTATTAATTATTAATTATTCATTTTAAAACCTTGCGGTGATATAGGGTTAACTGCTGATGTATTATGATTAGATACATAAAGGTTACAAAGAAGATTGTAACAGGACAGAACCAGGGAATGAAATTTTTTGCAAGATTGTTCCGTGGAAACGATGTGTCAATTGACCAGTTGTGTCAAGAGATTGTGGAAAGTACCACATTGAGTTACCCTGATGTGTTGGCATGCTTGAAGGCTTTGGAGATTAATATCTCTCGCCATATTCAAAATGGTAGTGCTGTTAAGTTTAATATCTTAGGCTCATTTATCCCTAAGATAAAAGCAACTGCAATGGGCACATTGGAAGAAGTGGATGCTACAACCATTAAGGCAGCATCTTGCAGATTCTATCCTTCAACAAAGTTTAAAGATTCTTTGTCAAAGGTAGCTTTTTCAGAAGTAGATCTTAATATTAAAGGTCTTCAAACTGGAGAAACACCTGCTGTGGATCCGGAGGCTCCTGTTGAGCCATAAGGAGTCTAAGGACTTTAAGGACATTAAACTCTTTAAGCTCCTTAAGTGAAAAGTGAAAAGTTGGGCGAACCTTTGGGTTTGCCCTTCTTTTTTTTACTATCTTTGCACCGAATTTAAAAACTTTTTATTTTAGTAACGTAATGATTAAGCTTAATTTAACTGATGTTTTTCAACCTAAACTTTTTAAAATAATAAAGCAAAGGGCCTATTCTAAGGAATTATTTATTCAAGATTTTATTGCTGGTATTATTATTGGTATCGTGGCCATTCCTTTGGCTATTGCCTTTGGTATTGCTTCAGGGGTTTCGCCTCAGCAAGGTTTGATAACTGCCATTATTGGTGGGTTTTTGGTGAGTTTTCTTGGTGGCTCTCATGTGCAGATTGGAGGTCCTACTGGTGCTTTCATTGTTATTATTGCTGGCATTATTGCTGAGTTTGGTTTCACTGGGTTAATTATTGCCACTGTTTTGGCTGGTATTATGCTTATTTTGATGGGTCTTTTGAAGTTGGGTGATGTTATTAAGTTTATGCCTTTCCCTATCATTGTGGGTTTCACTTCTGGTATTGCTGTAACCATTTTCTCCACTCAGATTAAGGATTTCTTTGGTCTTACTGCTGTGGGTGGTGGTGAACTTAGTGTGCCTTCTGAATTTTTGAGCAAGTGGGCTGTGTATTTTGAAAACTTTTCTACCATAAATCCTTGGGCTACTTTGCTGGCTGTTTTGACCATTGTTATTATTATTGTTTGGCAAAAGTTCATTAAGAAAATTCCTGGCAGTATTGTTGCCATTATTGCCTGTACTTTGATTGGTATGTTGTTGAAGAATCAGTTTGGATTGGATATTGAAACTATTGGAAGTAAGTATCCTGAACTTTCTGGTGGTTCTCCTCTTCCAAAGCCTGTTACTCCTAATATTGACATGCATGCTGTCCGTTTGTTGATTTCTCCTGCTTTCACCATTGCAATGCTTTGTGCTATTGAAAGTTTGCTTTCTGCTATGGTGGCTGACGGTGCAACTGGTAAGAAACATCATTCCAACACTGAGCTTATTGGTCAGGGTGTGGCTAATTTGGTTGTTCCTTTCTTTGGTGGTATTCCTGTTACTGGAGCTATTGCAAGAACTATGACTAACATAAATAATGGTGGTAAAACTCCAGTGTCTGGTATTGTTCATGCTGTTTTCCTTTTGCTTATTTATCTTTTCTTGATGCCTTTGGCTGCTTATATTCCTTTTGCTTGTTTGGCTGGTATTTTGGTTGTGGTGGCTTATAATATGAGTGAGTGGAGAAACTTTAAGGCTTTGCTTAAAAACCCTGTTACTGATGTTATTGTGCTTTTGGTTACTTTCTTCCTTACTGTTATTTTCGACTTGACAATTGCTATTGAAATTGGTCTTTTGATTGCTGCCATTTCATTTATCAAACGTGTTATGGAAACTTCTCAAATCAGAGTTATTGAAACAGAAATTGCAAGAACTGAAAATCCTGAAGACAGTGATATTGAATATACTAAACTTGATAAGAATTTGGAAGTTTATGAAATTGATGGACCTTTCTTCTTTGGTATTGCTAACAAGTTTGATGAAATCAACTACGAAATAAAGCAAAAACCTAAGGTGAGAATTATCAGAATGAGAAAAGTTCCTTTCATTGACTCAACTGGTATTAAGAATTTGGGTAATTTGTGCAATCGTTCCAAGAAGGAAAAGATTCAAGTTATTCTTTCTGGTGTTACTCCTGAGGTGTATGCTACTTTGGAAAAGAGTGGTTTTGTGGATAAGCTTGGCAGAGAGTTTATTTTCGACCATATCACTAAGGCTATGGATAAGGCTAACGAGTTGCTTAAATAGTATATATAAAAAAACAAATAATCACTTGTTGATGAAAGACTTGATATGGTATTTTGTTTTGACTCTGATTGTTTTGGGACTTGTTGTTCTGGGACTTTTTTGGGGAAGTGTGGATGTTAGCTCTTTGGATGAAAATTCAATTTACATTATCAAAAACATTCGCCTTCCAAGGGTCATTATGAGTCTTCTGTGCGGTGCGGGACTGGCTGTTTGTGGTTCTGCTTATCAGTCCATTTTCCAAAATCCTCTCTCCGATCCTTATATTCTGGGTGTGTCTTCTGGAGCTTCTCTTGGGGCTGCTGTTGCCATTATTTTGGGGTTAGAGTCTTTCTTCTTCGGCATTGGTGGTTTCGCTTTTCTGTTTGCTTTGGCAACGGTTTGGATTATTATTAAAATTGCTTCCGTTGGCAATCGACTTCATACCACCACTTTGCTTTTGGCTGGTATCAGCATTAACTTTTTGATTGCTGCCCTTATTGCCATTCTTATGGTTTTGAACAGCGAGAACATGGATAAGATTATTTTCTGGACTATGGGCTCAATGAGTGCCACTAAGTTTTCGGATTTGTGGATTGTGTTTGTGTTTGTTTTGATTGGCATTATTGCCATAAGGCTTTACGCAAGGGAACTCAACGCCATTTTAACTGGAAACGAAAGTGCAAGGAGTTTGGGTGTGAATGTGGAGAGAACTAAAAAGGTTATTTTGCTTTTCTCAACTCTTATGATTGGTATTATTGTGGCTAAGAGTGGTGTTATTGGATTTGTTGGACTAATTGTTCCTCATATTGTTAGAATTTTGGTTGGGTCTGATAACAGAAGAATTATTCCTTTCTCAATTTTTGGAGGTATGATATTTATGCTCATGGCAGATATTCTTTCAAGGGTTTTGATTGCTCCAAGCGAATTGCCTGTGGGTAGCATAACTGCTTTGATTGGTTCTCCTTTCTTTATTTATCTTCTTTATAATGCTAAAAAACAACTTAACCCTTAAGATATTATGGAAGAAAAAGATGTGATTTTAGAGGTTAAGAATATCTCCTATTTTGTAAGGGAAAAGAAGATTATTGAGGATATTAGTTTTTCACTTAAAAGAGGTGGTTTCTATTGTGTTATAGGTACAAATGGAAGTGGGAAAACTACTTTGCTGAAGTCAATTACAAATAATGTTGAGTTAAATGCTGGTGATGTTAAGGTTAATGGAAAACCCATTAAGAAATACTACCCTAAACAACTGGCTAAGGAGCTTTCTATTGTTTGGCAACATAATGAATTTTTGTTCGATTTTTCTGCTTTTCAAGTTGTGATGATGGGACGAATGCCCTATCAAAAACTTCTTCAAGCTGACTCCGAAAAGGACTTGAAAATTGTTCAAGAGGCAATGGAAAAGACCAACACATGGCACTTAAGGAACAGATCAATTAAACAGCTTAGCGGTGGTGAGTTGCAACGCATTATGATTGCAAGAGCTTTGGCTCAGGAAAGTCCTTTAATGCTTTTGGATGAGCCTATTTCGTCTTTGGATATAAGACATCAATTTGATGTTATGGAGCTTTTAAGAAAGATTAATCGTGAGAACGGAACAACAATTTTCATTATTCTTCACAACCTTTCTCTTGCATTGAAATATTCTGATGAAATTATAACCCTTAAGGATGGTCATTTGGTGCATTTTGGCAAAACAAGAGATATAATTAACAAGGAGAATATTCAAAATCTCTTTAATGTTGATGCTGAGATTATTGACAAGGATAATATAATAATCAATAAATAAACTTTTTCATTTTTGGATATGCAAATTAATCTTAAATACTTTGGCTTTGTTTCTCTTCTGCTTCCCTTCCTTTTCTTCTCTTGCAACAAGACTCAAGACACTAAGCCTAATTGTGTTATCTCACAAAAGAATCCCTTAAAGAAAACTCCCATGAAGGTGGTTTCTGTTTCTCCTGCGGTTACGGAAATTCTTTTTGCTTTGGATTGTGGTGACAGATTGATTGGAAGAACAGATTTTTGCAATTATCCTCCTGAGGCTAAAAACATTAAATCAATTGGAGGAATAAATAATACCAATTTGGAAGAGGTAATCAAGCTTAAACCCGATTTGGTTATAACCTCATCAATTTTCACTAAAAAGATGTTTCAAACAATTGAAGATGCTGGCATACCAATTATCTCTTTCAGGGAGACAAACACCATTGAAGGCTTGTATGAAACAATTGAAATGTTGGGTGAAGTGATGGATAAGGAGACTAAGGCTAAAAGCATAATTGACAGTTTTAAAGAGGATTTAAAAAATGTGAAGATTAAACGTGACAGTGTTCAAAAAATAAGAAAAACTACCACCTTGCCTAAGGTTTATTATGTTGTTGGTTTTGGACAAATGGGCGACTTTTCAGCTGGGAAAAATACTTTTATTAATGAAATTATTACCCTTGCTCAGGGAGATAATATTGCAAAAGAAAGTCTCAACTGGTCATTCTCCAAGGAAGAGATTTTTGCAAATCAACCTGATTATATTTTCATAAGAAAAGAGGATTCTGCTCAATTTGTGAAAACTCACCCCTACACTCAACTGAAAGCTGTTAAAGAAAACAAAGTGTTTGGGATTGAAAGCAACCTTATGGATATTCTTTCGCCAAGAACAATTAAGGCTATTGAATTTATTTCTGAGAAGATTTCTGATTAATTATTTTAAATTTCACTGGACTTCCTTCATTAAGTCCCAAAAGTGCTGAGGCATTGCCTTTGTTGATTGCCAATTGGAGGTGATTGGTGGATGAAACTGTTAGAACTGGTGTGTTTTCCCTTACATTATCGTAGGCATGGGATATTGCATTTATGCTAAATCCTTCCAATTTCAATTCAAATCTCTTATCGGTTATGCACTTGGTAAATTCATCTATGGTTATGTTAAGGAATATGTTACCATAGCTGTCTATATGAAATACTGTACAAAGAATTGCATCTTGGTATATTGTTGCATTCATTGTGGTTTTCTTCACAAAGGCAGTCATCTTATAGCCAAATTCTTCAATATTTGAATTGTAAGAAATCAGGGCTGCCACCTTGCAAAAGAGATCAAAGGCTGAAAAGGTGTAATAGTTAGATTCCTGAAAGACATTGGTTATGCCTATAATTTCCTGAACTTCCAATCCATCAAAAATTATACTTGGCATTCCATTATCGGTGCAAATAAAATACTGATCATTATATTTGATTACAACATGCTGATACTGCTTTTGCGTGTTTTCAGAACAATGTACATCAATTATATGAATGGTTGATTTAGGAAAACCCAAACATGCATTTCTAACAATAAAAGCGCCCTGCATTATATCAAACTTATTGATTTGATGTGTTATATCAACAACATTACAATCATCAATAGTTGAATAGAGCTTGCCTTTTACTGCTCCAACATAATGGTCAGAAATACCCCAGTCTGTAGTAAGAGTAACAATTTGCATCTAATCCTAAATCTTTATATTATTATTTATGCAAAAGTAATAATAATAAATAATAATGCATAGTCATAGCTCAAAAAAACTTATTAACACCCCAAAGCATCATTTTATTGAATATTTTTCAGTCTGATAATCCGCAACTTAATAATAAAAAATATTTTTCTACAATCTTTTCACTTACTTTTTATGTTTTTTGATTGTTTATATTTGTGTAATTTGAAAAATAAATGAAATAATTTAGTTTTGAATTTGCAATAAACTTATTGTTGCAAAAAATCAGTCATAATTTTTAATGTGTTTGTTAAAATGAGAAAGGGTTATCTTTAATTAGATAGCCTTTTTCTTTCTCTTATAAAGGCTTGCGTAATATTTCCTATCTATTTATTTAAACAAATAATTATTTTTTTATTTTTTTTGGATACATTTTTAGAATTTCAGGTGTTTATGCTGATATAGACGAGAAATTTTATTCATTAAAACAATCTATTATGAAAAAGTTATTTTTAGTTGTTATTGCATTTCTATTTGCAATAAATTTCAGTTCTAAAGCAGAAGACTTTTCTGCGGAAAATAATGGAGGTACTATTTATTATAAAATCACCTCAAATGTTTATCCTTACGCTGCTTCGGTAACTTATAAAAATGGCACTCAAGACAGTTACAGTGGTAATATTTCAATTCCTGATTCGGTGCCTTATAATGGGCATTACTATAAAGTTACTTCTATTGGTGATCAAGCTTTTTCTGGTTGTGATGCATTATTTTCAATATATATTCCTAAATCTGTTACTTCTATTGGTGAACAAGCATTTTATCAATGTTACAGCATAAACTCAATAAATATTCCTAACTCTGTTACTTCAATTGGCAAACTCGCTTTTAGTCAATGCGTAAACCTTACCTCAGTTACAATTCCAAACTCTGTTACGTTAATAAAAGAGGGGTCATTTATGAATTGCTCAGAATTAGGCTCAATAACAATTCCAAATTCTATTACTTCTATTGAATGCAATGCTTTTGCCAATTGTTATGAATTATCTTCAATTGTAATTGGAAGCTCTGTTGATTCAATTGGTTTTTGGGCTTTTTATGGTTGCAGTGAATTAGCTACAATTCGTTGTTTGGCTACAACTCCTCCAGTTTTAGGAAGTGATGTTTTTCAAAATGTTGATACAACAATATATCTTTTTGTTCCTACTGCTTCTATCCCACTATATCAGGAAGCTGATGGATGGGAAGACTTCTACAATATTCATTCTTTAAAATTAGATGATATTGCAAGTACTAAGAATGTTGAAGTTTTTATCTACCCTAACCCTGCAAAAGATATAGCAAAAATTGAGTTTGAGGGATTAGACTCTAAGGCTGATATTATTGTTTTGGATATTTTGGGTAAGGAAGTAAAAAGAGAAGTTATTGCTAAAGGAACTAAAGAATTAGAGCTTAATGTCAGTGATTTACCAAAAGGCATTTACAATATTTTAATTGTAAACGAAACCATAAATCAAACTAAGAAACTTGTTGTTTCGAAATAATTAGACATAATTTTCAATGTGTTTGTATATGAGAAAGGGTTATCTTTTATTAGATGACCTTTTTCTTTTGCCCATAAAGCTAAGCGTAATATTTCCTTTTTATCTTTTTTAAAAAAAAGTTATTTTTTAATTTCTTTTCACTTACTTTTTTATAATTTTGGGTGTATATATTGATATAAACGAAAAGTATAATCATAAAAAAACAATCTATTATGAAAAAATCATTATTAGTTTTATTAGCAATTGTTTTTGCAATAAGCTTAAACACTAAAGCAGAAGACTTTTCTGCTGTATTTAATGGAGATACTATTTATTATAAAATAACTTCAAATGTTTCTCCTTATACTGTTGCAGTGACTTTTAGAGGTGAAACTTATTTGAGTTACTTAAATGAATATATTGATAGCGTATCAATTCCTGATTCAGTTCATTATAATGGAAATTATTATAGAGTTACAGCAATAGGTGACAGCGCTTTCCTTTTTTGTACTGGATTAAGATCAATTAACATTCCAAACTCTGTCACTTCAATTGGTAATCAAGCTTTCAATACCATTTGGGGATTACATTCAATAAATATTCCAAATTCTGTTACTTCAATTGGAGACAGTGCTTTTGCCATCTGCACTTTTTTAGAATCAGTTACAATTCCCAACTCTGTAACTCATATTGGTGCTGCTTGCTTTTTAGGTTGTCACGGTTTATACTCAATAACAATTCCTGAGTCTGTAAAAAGAATTAATCCTTCAACTTTTGAAAGTTGTCTTCATTTAACCACAGTTAATTTGCCTGACTCACTTACTTCAATTGGCGAATTTGCATTTTATAACAGTATGTATATAGATAATATTACAATTCCTTCATCAGTTACTTCAATTGGTGCTTATGCATTTGATAATACAATTTTTTATATCCATCAACCTAATGGTTTAGCTTATTTTAATAATGTTTTGTACAATTACAAAGGTAGTATGCCACAAAACACTTCAATAACTGTTCAAGATGGTACAGTAAGTATTTCTGGAAATGCTTTTAAAGGTTGTAGTGGTTTAACTTCAATACATATTCCTAACTCTGTTAATTATATTGGAGATTCTGCTTTTTGGGACTGCAGCGGTTTAACATCAATAACTTGTGATGCTCCCATTCCTCCAGTAATTGGAAATTTAAACTGTTTTGAAAATGTTAATGATACTGTTCCTGTTTATTTTCCATGCAGTGCTTTAAGTCTTTATCAACAGGATTCAAAATGGAGCTATTTTACTAATTTTTTATGCGATCCATTAAGTATAAATGAAATTCAAACAAATAACGTTTCTACAAAGCTTTATCCAAATCCAAGCAAAGGAAAATCAAAATTGGAAATTAAAGGATTAAACTCTGAGGCTGATGTTTTGATTTATGATATGGTTGGAAGAGTTATTCAAAAGCATAAAGTTAATCAAAACACAAAAGAATTGGAGATTGATTTGAGAAGTTCTGATAAAGGAGTTTATTTTGTAAGAATTGTAAACAATAGTATTAAACATACTAAGAAACTTATTGTTCAATAAATAAAGAAATTGTATTATGAAAAAGCTATTATTGATTTTATTGGCAATTGTTTTTGCATTTAACTTAAATATTCAAGCAGAAGACTTTTCTGTTGTATATAATGGAGATACTATTTATTATAATATCACCTCAAATGTTTCTCCTTATACTGTTGCAGTGACTTTTAGAGGAAGTGATTTATACTCTTATTCAAATGAATATAAAGAAAGTGTAATTATTCCTGATTCTGTGTTTTATAATGCAAATTATTATTTAGTTACATCAATAGATGATTATACATTTTCTGGTTGTGATAGTTTAACTTCAATAAATATTCCAAACTCTATTACTAAAATTGGTAATGCTGCATTTGGAAATTGTGCTGGATTAACTTCAATAATTATTCCAAATTCTGTTATGTCAATTGGTAATCAAGTTTTTTCTCAATGTATAAATTTAACCTCAATAACAATTCCAAATTCTGTTACTTCAATTGGAGATAGTTTTTTTGCTTTTTGTGTTGGATTGACTTCAGTTAATATTCCTAATTCTGTTACTTCTATTGGTGATTGGGCATTTAATGGATGTACTGGATTAACTTCAATTACAATACCTAATTCTGTTACTTCAATTGGTCGAGGAGCTTTTTGGGAATGTTCCAGTTTAAAATCTATAATATTACCTAACTCAGTAACTTCTATTGGAAATAGTGCTTTTCATGATTGTTCAAGTTTAAGTTCAATAACAATTCCAAGTTCAGTAACTTCTATTGGCAGTAGTGCTTTTGAAAATACTCCATGGTATAATTCAAAACCTGATGGATTAGTTTATATTAATAATGTATTATATTCATATAAAGGCATAATGCCAGAAAATACATCTATTAATATACAAGAAGGAACAAAAAGTATTGTTGGATTGGCTTTTTCAGGATGTAGTGGATTAACTTCAATTACTATTCCTAACTCTGTAACATCAATAGGTGCTAACACTTTTATGGATTGCAATAGATTAACCTCGATAATTATCCCTGACTCTGTTACAAATATTGGTAGTGGTTTGTTTTGGGGTTGTAGTGAATTAACCTCTGTACAAATTCCAAATTCTGTTACTTTAATTAAAGATATGGCATTTTTCTATTGTGATAAATTAACTTCAATAACAATTCCAAGTAATGTTGATTCAATTGCTTTTTTGGCTTTTTGTAATTGTACTGGATTAACTTCAATAACTTGTTTAGCTGTTACACCACCAAGTTTAGGTATTGATGTTTTTCAAAATGTTGATAAATCAATTCCTCTTTATGTTCCTTCAAATTCTATACCATTATATCAAGCAGCAGACCAATGGCAAGACTTTAATATTCTTCCTTTAGCTTTAGATGATATTGAAAGTGATAATAAGATTGAAGTTTTAGTCTACCCTAACCCTGCTAAAGATATTGCAAAAATAAGGATTGATAATTTAAACTCTAAGGCTGATATTATTGTTTTGAATATTTTGGGTAAAGAAGTTAAAAGAGAAGTTATTGCTAAAGAAACAAAAGAATTAGAGCTTAATATCAGCGATTTACCAAAAGGTATTTATAATATTTTAATTGTAATTGAAACCATAAATCAAACAAAGAAACTTATTATTGTGAAATAATCAGTCATAGTTAATTTAATAATGTAAATGAGAAAAGGTTATCTTTTATTAGATAGCCTTTTTCTTTTGTCCATAAAGGCTTGCGTAATATTTCCTATTTATCTTTTTTAAAAAAAAGTTATTTTTTTTAATCTTTTCACTTACTTTTTTATAATTTTGGGTGTTTATATATTTATAAATCGAGAAAAGTGTAATCATTAAAATCAAAAATATTATGAAGAAATTATTATTAGTTGTTTTTGCTTTTACAACTTTATTACCTTTAATTGGTAATTCACAGACTATTTATAAATTAGACACTGTTTTTAATCATAGAACTGTTTTTAATTGTGATGCTATTTTAATAGATAATGGAGGAAGTTATTTAAATTACTCCAATTCTATTGATTATTGGACTTCGTTTTGTCCTTCTTATTCAAATAAGAGAATGAAGATTAATTTCAGTGATTTTGATATTCATCCAAGTGATAATGTTCAAATTTACTATGGAGTTGGGATAAATGGGAATGCTTATATAGAAAATCCTCAACAACCCTATTTCACTAATCAAGAACTTTTGGGAAAAGAGATTATGGTTCCATTAACTGATTCAAGTGGATGTTTAACTGTTCGTATTGTTAGCGATTCGGCTCTTAACTCCACTGGATTTAAAGCAAACATCACTTGCATTGATCGTTGCCAAACTCCAATTGCTGATTTGGATACCTTCTTTATCAAATACAGTGTTTATGACACCACAAATCAAGCTATGAATGTTTTTGTTGATAATGTTTATGATACCATTTACAACGTTATAGACAGTACTTTTAGAATAACACATTATAAGGCTGTTGATTTTTGTGAGGGTGATTCTATTGTTTTTGTTGCAAAACCTTTATTCCCTGAAAACAATGCTCCTTATACTCAAAACATTGGTTCTTGCATATTTAATTGGGATTTTGGCGATGGAACAACTAAAACTGTTTATGGCTCAAATATGGTTGGTCATAAGTTTACTCTATATAATGTTAATATTGTCAGATTAGTTGTTACTGATACTAATCAAATGTGTAATAGCGTAAATAATTTGGAAATTAGAGCAAGAAAAAGCTTCAATCCAATTAGATCTATGCTTGACACCATTAATCTTTGTTCAGGAAATACATTCAATTATTTGGTGGGTTATGGAAATAATTACCATTTACGTCTTTCCACAAATAGAATTGATAGGGCTTATGAATATGATAGCTTATCATTTATTCCTGATGGTCCTAATTGTTGGTTGCCTTGCTTAGAGGCTAAATTAAATATTTATGATTTTATTGAAGGTTCAACAATAAGAAGTGCAAATGATATTTTAAGTGTATGTTTGAATATTGAGCATTCTTTTGTTGGAGATTTAAATATGGAACTTATTTGTCCTAATGGTTCAAGCACTATTTTAAAACATTTTACTCAATCAGGTGGAGCATATCTTGGACAAGCTTTTGATCAAAGTAATGGTTGTAACCCGGATAATCCTCAAAATGCTGTAGGTATTGGCTGGAACTATTGTTTTTCTAATTATTTACTTAATGGTCAAAGAGGAGTTATTAACGGGAACACTATGGGCTCTCCTATTGACTCTTCTCACATTGATATACAAAGTGGTTATTTCCAAACTCCTGTTCAAAATGCAACAAGTATGTCCAGTGGATGGGAAACTGTTGATTTGAATGGTTTTTCAAGCCTTATTGGATGTCCAATAAATGGTGATTGGACAATAAGAATATGTGATCATTGGGCAAGTGATAATGGATATTTATTCTCTTGGAATATTGAATTTGCTGAAAATGGTTCAATTGATTATCAAAACACTACAACTATCAGTAATGTTAATATGAGTGGTGCTTATGTTACCAGTCAATCAGATAGCGTATTTACAATAACATCTCCTTTGGAAATTGATCCAAATATATCTAATATTTACACTGTCAATATAGTTGACAATATTGGTTGTGCTTGGGATACTTCATTATATTTAAACTTAGTTCAAACTCCAATTGTAAATCTTGGTAACGATACTTCAGTTTTTGAACCAACAATTATTTATGCTCCAATAAGTTTGGTCGATCAATACACCTATTTCTGGCAACCTACTCATCAAACTAATGCACAAACAACTACTCCTGATATTTTGGATTGTGATTCTATTATTAATTATTCTGTTCAAGTATTTAATTTAAAACCTTATATAACCTGCTCTGGATATGATGATATAACTGTTACAATTAACCCTACTCCTACTGTTCCTGTAAATATTGATGCTCAAATTAATATACCTCAAAACAATATTATTCTTACCTGGGAATCTCAAGCTATGAAATATGATATTTATAGAAATGATGTTTATTATTCAACTACCACTTATCCTATATATATTGATCCAAATGTTGTTCAGGGTGAAGACTACTGTTATAAAGTTATGGCAATTAACAATTCTTGCGAAAGTGAGTTCAGTGAAACTTTATGCAAAAACTTTATTGGACTTAACTCAATTAGCAAAAATGAACCATTGATTACACTTTATCCTAATCCTGCAAAAAGTACAACAACACTTAAAGTAGAAGGATTGGAAGATATGGCTAATGTTTCTCTTTACGACCTAAGTGGTAGAATGATTAAACAATTGAAACTATATCCTGATCAAAAAGAATTGAAAATAGATCTTAATAATCTTTCTGATGGGGTTTATAATATTAGAATTGAAAATAATGATTTCAATAAAGTAAAGAAACTTGTTATTGCAAAATAATTAGTCGTAATTTTTTCTGTTTTGTTGATTTTGAATAAAGGTTATCTTTAATGGATAACCTTTTCCTTTTATAATCAAAGTGTTTAAGTATTATTTCCAATATATGTTTTATAAAAATATATTTTTTAATTTCTTTTCACTTACTTTTTTGTATTTTTGGTTGTTAATAAAGTTATTAAGTAGCAAATTAATTTGTAATCACCAAAAACCAGCATATTATGAAAAAATTATTATTATCTGTTTTTGCTTTTGCATGTTTTTTCCCATTCATCGGCAATTCCCAAACCGTTTACAAGTTAGACACTATTTACAATAAAAGAACTGTTTTCAGTTGTGGTTCATATTTAGTTGATAATGGAGGAAGCTATCTAAATTACTCCGATAATACTGATTACTGGATTGCTTTCTGTCCAAACTATTCAAATAGGAGAATGAAGGTTAACTTCCTTAAATTTGATATTCATCCAAGCGACAGAATTGAACTTTATTTTGGAGTGGGTATTAATGGAACAGCTTATGTTGAAAATCCTGAACAGCCCTATTTTACCAGTAATGAACTTCTGGGAAAGGAAATTATGGTTCCTTTAACTGATACAACTGGCTGTATGACAGTTCGCATTGTAAGTGATTCTACCTTAACTTCAAGTGGTTTTAAATCATACTTTACCTGCATTGACAAATGTCAAATCCCAGTTGCTGCCTTGGATACTTTCTTTACAAAATATAATGCTGCCGGTCAGGCTTCTAATGTTCCAGTAAAGGATATTTATGATACGGTTTATGATTATACTGGCAGTAATTATACAGTAAATAATTATAAGGCAATAGATTTTTGTGATGGAGATTCAATTGTTTTAATTGCTCAGCCTCAGTTCCCTGACAACAATCTTCCTTATCCTCAAAGCATAAGCTCCTGCATATTTAACTGGAATCTGGGTGATGGAACTGTTGAAACTGTTGTTGGCTCAAATATAATTGGTCACAAGTACAGAAACAATATCAGTTTTGTTGAGCTTAAAATAACTGATATTAACCAGATGTGTCAAAGCACAAATAATTTAAAAATAATAACAAGAAAAAGCACTAATCCAGTCAGATCAATGCTTGACACTCTGAATATCTGTTCTGGAACTACATTTAACTATAATTTAGGTTATAGCAGCAATAACAATTTAAGACTATATTCAAGCCATAATAATAATCCATTCAGATATGACAGTATTACTTTTATTCCTGATGGACCAGTTTGCACAATTCCTTGCCTGGAAGCTAAAATAAATGTAGATGCATTTCCTTCAGGTTCAGTAATTACAAATGTGTCTGATATTTTAAGTGTTTGTATAAATATAGAACATTCATTTGTTGGGGATTTAAGCATAGAACTTGTTTGTCCTAATAGTACAAGTGCTGTATTAAAACATTTCACAAATTCAGGTGGTGCATATCTTGGTCAACCAATTGATGGCACTGGAAATAGTTGCTATCCTGAAATGAATCCTCCTGGTATTGGTTGGAACTATTGTTTTTCAAATCAATTGCTTGATGGTCAAAGAGGTGTTATAAATGGAAACAATATGGGCTCCCCTGTTGATTCAACTCATATTTTAGAAGGGACAGGTTATTTTCAAACTCCAAATCAGTCAGCAACTTCAATGGCTTATGGATGGGAAACAGTTGATTTGAACGGATTTACTAATCTAATTGGCTGTCCATTAAATGGTGAATGGGAAATAAGGATATGTGACTATTGGGGAATTGATAATGGATATATATTTTCATGGAATTTGGAATTTAATACTGGTGGTTCAATAAGTAATCAAAATACTCCAGAAGTTAATACTGTTACAATGAATGGTGCTTATGTAATTAATCAACAAGATAGTGCTTTTACAATTTCAACTCCTATAGTAAATGACTCAAATGTTTCAAACAGATATAAGATTAATTTAATTGATAATTTTGGTTGTGCATGGGATACTTCATTCTATTTAAATATACTTCAAACTCCAATTGTTAATCTTGGTAATGATACTGCAATTTTTGATCCAATAACTCTTTATGCTCCAACAAGTACTGTGGATAATTATTCATACGTTTGGCGACCAAATTTAGATTCTAATTCAAGTTTTACAACTCCAAATATTTTGACTTGTGACTCGATAATGCTTTATGCTGTTGAAGTATTTAACACATACCAACAAACTAATTGCTATGGATACGATTATATTCAAATTACTTTTAACCCTACTCCTGCTGTTCCAATAATAACTGATGCTCAAATTAATATTTCTGAAAACAATATTATTCTTTCTTGGGAATCAGAAGCATTAAAATATGATATTTACAGAAATGAAACTTATATTGCAACCACAACAGTTCCAATCTATGTTGACCCAAATGTTGTTCAAGGTGAAAACTATTGTTACAGGATTAAAGCAATTAACAATTCTTGCGAAAGTGAATTCAGTGAAACTTTATGCAAAAACTTTATTGGACTTAACTCAATTAGCAAAAATGAACCATTGATTACACTTTATCCTAATCCTGCAAAAAGTACAACAACACTTAAAGTAGAAGGATTGGAAGATATGGCTAATGTTTCTCTTTACGACCTAAGTGGTAGAATGATTAAACAATTGAAACTATATCCTGATCAAAAAGAATTGAAAATAGATCTTAATAATCTTTCTGATGGGGTTTATAATATTAGAATTGAAAATAATGATTTCAATAAAGTAAAGAAACTTGTTATTGCAAAATAATTAGTCGTAATTTTTTCCTGTTTTGTTGATTTTGAATAAAGGTTATCTTTAAAGGATAACCTTTTTCTTTTGCTATAAAGGATTCAATATTATTAGGAATTAAAATTAAAATCCCCAAAGGTAAAAAAGACCAATTGTTGCAAAATAAAAATTAGCCCGAGTAATATACTTATTCTCAAGTAGGTTATAGCTTATTTATTAGAAATTATTTCATATTTTTCTCTTCATATCTTATTATTTTAGTGGAAGTTAATTATTTTCAAGATTTGTGATTGCATTTTTTTGTCTTAAAAATAGTTATTGCATTATTTTTTTTGTAATATTGCACTCATACTTAGGGGCTTAAAATGGAGTTCACACCTAAGTCTTTTTTAATAATATATAGAACTCTGAATAATAAAGCTGCAGGCAACAGTTGAAATACTGCCAGAAATAAGATGAATGCAAAACTATTACAACTTTTAAAAAAACTGCACATCTATATTTTCATTGTGGCGGTTGGAGCAGTTGGTGTTTATTCTTGTACAGATGAAGAAGATCCAATTGTTAAACCTGCAGCACCAGTACTAAGCAATTACTTTGCTATTCAAAATTCAACTGTTGCTCAAGGAACTATTCCTTCAAATCCAAGTGGAGTAAGTTTAGGTGAAGTGGTTATTAACAGTACTGCTATTGCTGGAGGTTCCTCTCATATTACTATAACAAGTGATAACAATATCCAAAAATTATATGTAAGCATTAAAGGTTCAAATCAGTATTATACAATCACTCCTAATCAAACTAAGAGTAATGTTTATGAATTTATTATTCTTTTAAGCCAATACCTTAATCAAAATTTTGAAATTCAAATTTCTGCTCTTTTAGGAGATGGATCAACTACTTCTCTTTATTCAAATCCAATTATTTACCATACAGCTGGTACTGGTGGTACTGGTGGATTGCAAGTTAGCCTTTCTTTCAACAATGAAAAAGACGTTGACTTATATGTTATACAACCTGATGGTACAATAATTTTTTATGGTAATAAGGGAGGTCATGTTTATGATTCAGTTTCTCAACAATATGTTTACTATTGGGGATTGGATTTAGACTCAAATCCTGCTTGTAATATTGATAGTATCAACAATGAAAATGTTTTCTATCCTGACTCTCTTGTTCAAACAGGAACTTATCAAGTTTGGATAAATATGTATAAGAATTGCGATACTTCAATTGCTACTACTTGTGTAGTTACTGCAAATTATGCTTCTCAATTAATTACTCCAACTTTTGGTGTTAATCCTTCAACTCATATTTTCCCTATTGGTGAACCAACCAATCAAATAGGAAGTGATACAACTGGAGCTGTTAAGATTATGGAATTTAATATTACTAATAGTTCATCAACTGGAAGTAAGAAAATTTACAAACCTTATTTAACAGAATCAGCAAGAATGAAACTTGATATGGCTCGTAGGAGAAGATAGTTAAATAGTATCATTCTAAAAATCCAAAATCACATTGTAAATCAATTAGGATTTTAGACTTAAAAGAAAAGGTAAAGTGTTTATGATTAAAACATTTTACCTTTTTTTTGTTTATATATACTCAATGAAACTTTGTTTTAATCAAATAGAATCAAGTTTTAATTTACTGAAATAAGGTTTTAATTTACTGAAATAAGGTTTCACTCTTCACTAATCACTCTCCCCAAAAAATATCAATCATAAAGAAAAATATAAGGGACATATACAAAAATATAAGGGACATATTTACAAATATAAGGGAGATAAATAAAAATATAAGGGATATATTTTCAATTATGATTGTGTTTTTTTGAAAGTTTAGTTATTTAGGTGTTTTTTCGTTTAGATATTTAAGGGCATTAAAGTCTTTAAAGTCTTTAATGCCCTTATTTTATTTTACCGCAAACTAAGTTTTATTATTTGACAATAAGTATTAATTCAAAACTTAACTATAGAAAGAAAAATAAAGTTCCTAAACTAATTATTATCCATAGGGTTATTCCTAAAAGGAAGGATCTAAGCCCTGCTGTTTTTAAGTCTTCTATAGAGAAGGATGTTCCAATTAAAAACAATGCTAAAACCATTCCTTTCTTTCCTAACCAATTCATATGATTGTAGGTTTCTTGATATTGTGGTAATAAATAAGCAATAACAATTGCTATTACGAAATAAAGTATAAACCAGGGAATTTTTATTTTATTTGTTTTGTTTTCCTTTCGATTTAAAAACAATACTAAAAATGAAAGTGGAATAATCCAAAGTGTACGGGTAAGTTTTACAGTTGTTGCCACCTCTAAGGCTTCTTTTCCATAGGCTGCTCCTGCTCCAACAACACTTGAAGTATCGTGAATTGCTATTGCTGACCAGTAACCAAAATTTTCTTGACTCATATTAAGTGCTTGCCCAATAACTGGAAATATAAAAAGGGCAACAGCATTTAATACAAAAATCACTGTTAAGGCAAAGGTAATTTGATTGTTTTTGGCATTAATTATTGGTGAAACTGCAGCTATGGCACTTCCTCCACAAATTGCTGTTCCAGACGAAATAAGCATAGTGGTATTTTTATCTACTTTATATAGATAACCCAAAACCATTCCAAACAGGAAGGTTAATAACACTGAGGCTGCTGTTAATAAAACTCCAGTTTGAGAAGTTTCAATAACTTTTTCGAGGCTCATTCCAAATCCCATTAACACAATTGACCATTGTAGGATTTTAGAAGTGTATTTCTTTATTTCGTATGGTTTTTCTATTTTTAATAATGTTAACAGTATTCCTGCTGCTAATGCTATTGGTGCTGTGAAAAACGGCATTAAACACAGGAAAGGTATAACATAATAAAGAATTGATAGTTTTTTCATATTGTTATATTTTATAGTTTAATGGCTACAAAATTACAACTTATTTATGACTTCTTATAATCTCCTGGAGTTATCCCGGTTTGGTGCTTGAAATACTTGCAAAAGAACGATTGTGATGCAAAGTTCAAATAATCAGCTATTTCTTTTATTGTCATTTCGGAGTATTTAAGAAGTGTTTGGGCTTCCAACACAACATACTGGTCTATCCATTCAGCTGCTGATTTGGCTGAAGTTTCTTTAATAAGTTTTGATAGATATTTAGGTGTAATATTTAATTTATCTGCATAGAATCCTACTGAACGTTCTGTTTGGTGATAATCGTTTAAAAGAGTCATAAATTGTTCAAAGAGCAGAGTTTGTCTCATATTTTTATTAATGTTTAGATTGGGATCAACTGGATTTGACTTATGAAGTCCATCCATTAGTGCATAACAAACTGCAGAAACTAAGCCTTGAACAACTTCCAGTTTATGTGAAATATTTGGTGAAACAATTATCTGCTTGGTGATATTAAAAAACTTATTATATAGTCGGATGTATTCTATATCAAGCGCTTGGCATGATTGATTATGTACTTGCATATATAGTGGAAGTATGTTTTTAATATCAATATGAATGCTTTTCATAAACTGAGTGGAAACAACAATAACTTTTGCATTGAAGTTATTGGTATAATCTATTTGAATGATATTACTTGGAGTATAAATTGCTAACATACCTTCAGTTATTTCATATTCTTTAAGATTAATTTTTATCTTCATTCTACCTTTAGTACATAAAGCTGCTAACATTATATCTATTCTGCATGGGTAGTTGAAAAGTTGCAAATCATAGAAAGATTCATCAAGTAAAAACACTTCATCTTCCATTCCTATTACCTGATTTAATGTTAATTTCTCTTTTAATTGAGATAACGAAAAATTATTTACTCCCTGATTATTCATTTTATTCTTAATTTTACTTTGTTTATAAATGAAATCTTAGAATTTTGGTCAAAAGTATAAATAAAATTGATAATAATTGTCATTTTATATTATTTTTCGACTTTTAGAACATTTATTATGAAAAGAAGAACGCTGTTTGTCGCTTATTTATGTTCAATTTTGCAAAAAATTTTAAAGATGATAATTATGAGCAAGAAAGAGTTAAATTTATTAATTGCTATTTTATTGGCTGGCAGTTTCTTCGTTGGTTGTTCTAAGTTTGAATCCAAAAATGAAGAAAGGGTTATTTTGGTTAAAACTATGACTGTATCTCCTTCCAATAATATTGTTGGCAATAGTTATGTTGGTCTGGTAGAAGAAGAATTATCTACATCATTAAGTTTTCAATCAATTGGCAATATTGAAAATATCTATGTCGGAGAAGGACAAAGAGTTAGTAAAGGTCAATTGTTGGCAACTTTAAATAAAGCTAATTTAAAATCTACTCACGATATGGCTCTATCAACTTTGAAAAGAGCTAAGGATGGGTATGAGAGATTGAAGCTTTTGCATGATAATGGCAGCTTACCTGAAATTAAATGGGTTGAAATTCAAACCAGTTTACAACAAGCCATAAGTTCTGAAGAAATTGCAAGAAAAGGATTGCAAAATGCTGAACTTAGAGCACCTTACTCTGGAATTATTTCAAAGAAGAATGCTGAAGTTGGTTCTAATGTAATTATGGGAATGAGCGTTTTTACTTTGGTTAAGACTGATAATGTAAAAATAAAGATTTCTATACCTGAGAAAGAAATTTCAAAAATTAAAATTGGAGATCCTGTTTCAATAAACGTTTCTGCTCTTGGCAATAAAGTATTTAATGCAAAGATAACTGAAAAAGGAGTTGCAGGTGATATGCTTTCTCACACTTATGATGCAAGAATTAAAATCAATAATAGCAATAATGAACTTTTACCTGGCATGGTTTGTAATGTTTCTATTCTTAAAGAAGGAGAAACTCAAAACATTGTTTTGCCAAATAGTTGTATTCAAATAGATAATAATGACAATAAGTTTGTTTGGATTGACAAAAATGGTGTTGCTGAAAAAAGAATTATCTCTACAGGTGGGTTTGTTGGTGATGGAGTTATTGTTGCTGGAGGTTTGAGTGAAGGTGATAAAGTTATTATTGAAGGTAATAGTAAGGTTAGTCAAGGAATGAAAATTAGTGTGAAATGAAAAAGAAAATAGGAATAATTGAATGGGCGATGAAGTATCGCCAGATAATAATACTTTTTGTTTCATTATTGGTTTTATTTGGTGTTTATTCTCTTGTTGTTATGCCAAAACAGGAGTTTCCAGTATTTACCATTCGTCAAGGATTGGTTGTTGGAGTTTATCCAGGTGCCACATCTGAAGAAATTGAAGAACAACTAACAAAACCATTGGAAGAGTTTATCTTTAGCTTTAAGGATGTAAAAAAAGCAAAAACTATTTCTCAAAGTCGTGATGGAATGGTTTTTATTATGGTTGAATTGAATGATGATGTTAAAAACAAAGAAGAGTTTTGGGCTAAGTTTAAACTTCGTTTATCTGAATTTAAGGCTTCTTTGCCTTCAGGAGTTCTGGCTGTAATTGCAAAGGACGATTTTGGTGACACATCCTCAATTCTTTTAACTTTGGAATCTAATGATAAGAGTTATAAAGAGCTTGAAGAATATTTAAAAGATTTAAAAGGTAAGCTAAGAACAATTGAATCGGTTTCAAATTTAAGAGAAGCTGGTCTTCAAAGAGAACAGATAAGCATTTATATTGATCAGGATAAGTTAGCTCTTTATGCAATAAACAACACAACTCTTGCAGCAAATCTCTTCTCGCAGGGATTTACAACGGTGAGTGGATCAATCAAAAATCCTAAATACATTGCCCCTATTCATATTAAGAGTACATATAATTGTGAATATGATGTTGCTGAGCAGGTTGTTTATTCCGACCCAATGGGAAATAATATTAAGCTTAAAGACATAGCTCGTATTGTCAGGGAATATCCCGATGGTAATAATTATATAACCAATAATGGAAAGAACTGTATTTTGCTTTCAATGGAAATGAGAGAAGGTCATAATATTGTTCAAATGGGAAAGGATGTAAATAAAGTATTAAAGGAATTTGAAAAAACTTTGCCTGATGATGTTGTTTTATATAAAATTACTGACCAATCACAAGTTGTTGGAGAAAGTGTTTCTACATTTTTAAAAGAATTGCTTATTGCTATTTTAGCTGTAATTCTTGTTGTTATTCTACTTATGCCTCTTAGAGTTGCTTCGGTTGCAGCTTCAACAATTCCTATTACTATTTTTATTTCCTTAGGAATTTTCTTTGCTTTTGGATTTGAACTAAACACTGTTACTCTGGCTGCACTAATTGCAACATTGGGTATGATTGTGGATAACTCAATTGTTATTATTGACTGCTATATGGAAAAACTTGATAAGGGTGAAGACCGTTGGCATGCTTCCATTCATAGTGCAAAAGAGTTTTTTCCTTCAATCTTCTCTGCAACTCTTGCTATTTCAATAACCTTCTTCCCTTTCTTGATAACAACAAGCGGAACAATTAAAGACTTTTTAGTTTCTTTCCCTTGGGCTATTACCATAATTTTGGCAGTTTCTCTTTTGGTTGCTCTCCTACTTATTCCTTATATGCAATTCTTCTTTATAAAAACAGGCTTTAAGGGAAATAGTTTAGAATTTAAAGCTAATGAAAAAGCAAAAAGGAAAAACTTTCTTGATTACATTCAAAAGTATTACGATGTTTTGATTGAGAAATGTTTTAAGAATCCAAAGAAAGTTATAATTATTGGTGTTATTTCAGTTATTCTTGGAGCAATTATGATGTTTGGTGTTTTACCAATGCGTATTTTGCCTTATGCTCAAAGAAATCAATTTGCTGTTGAAATTTATCTTCCTAAAGGCTCTTCCTTAGACCAAACTGGTCAAATCGCAGATAGCGTTGAAGCCATTTTGAAAAAAGACAAGAGAGTTGTTTCTGTAACTGCATTTATTGGAGAAGGTTCTCCTCGTTTTCATGCTTTATATGCTCCTCAACTTCCAGGGAATAATTATGCTCAATTTATTGTAAACACTAAGAGTAATGATGACACTGAGGATATGCTTGATAAGTACACAGATAAGTATTTGAATCATTTCCCTAATGCTAAAGTGCGTTTCAAGCAATTGGAATATACTATTGCTGCATATCCAATTGAAATTAGACTTAAAGGAGATGATAAAAAAGACCTGAAGAAAGCATCTGAAGATGTAAGAAAAGCAATGGAAAAGGTAGATGCTTTAACTTTAGTTCAGACAAATAATGAAGAACAACTTTCTGGTGTTTCAATTCATTTGGATGAAGATGAAATTAGTCGTTTGGGAATAAATCGTACTTCGGTTGCTTTAAATATGGCTATGAAATATAGTAGTGGTATTCCAATTACAACAGTTTGGGATAAAGACTATCCAATGAGTGTTGTTTTGAAAAGTGACAGAAATCACTCAACTAATTTCAATGATATTTCTAATGAATATATTTCTGCCTGGGGTGGTGCATCTGCTGTGGCTCTTAGACAAATTGCTGAAGTAAAACCCGATTGGAATGACGGGAATATTGTTCATAGAAATGGAATAAATTCAATTTCTCTTCAGTCTGACATAAAAAGAGGAACAGTTGCTTCTGAGGTTACCAAAGATGTTGTTAAAGAGGTTAAGAAAGTAAAACTTCCAAAAGGAGTCAGTTATGAAGTTGGTGGAGCTGCTGAAGCTGATGCAGAATTTCTTATTCAAATTATTTATGGACTTGTAATTGCAATTCTAATTATATTCTTTATTCTTCTTTTCCACTTCAAGAGAATTAATTTAGCCCTTCTTATTCTTTTATCGGTTACTTTATGTTTGTTTGGGGCATCCTTTGGAATTTGGGTTATGGGACTTGAACTTAGCGTTACTGCCATTTTAGGTATTGTTAGTTTGATGGGTATTGTTGTTAGGAATGGGATAATTATGCTTGACTATGCTGAAGAATTAAGAAAAGAAGGAATGAAAGTTTATGATGCTGCTTTAAATTCTGCTAAAAGAAGAATGCGTCCAATCTTCTTAACCTCTGCTGCTGCTTCAATGGGAGTTATTCCAATGATTCTTGGAGGAAGTGTTTTATGGTCTCCTATGGGTTCTGTTATTTTCTTTGGAACAATAATTTCTATGCTATTAATTATTACTGTTCTTCCTGTTTCATATTGGATAATATTTGTTAGAGCTGACAAAATTAAAGAGAGAAAACTAAGTAGAGAGAAAAAGAAACTTCAAACACAACAAATTGATTAGTTTATGAAAAAGATATTTTTATTTATAATTATTCCTCTGTCTTTTTATATGACAGGATTTTCTCAAAGCATTTACTCTCTTGAAGAGTGTAAGAAACTTGCTCTTGAGAATAATACAAAGATTAAAAATAGTATTCTTGATGTTGAAATTTCCAAGCAAACACAAAAGGAAGTTTTCACTAAACTATTCCCTAACGTTTCATCAATGGGCTTTATAGCCAAATCGAATGAAGGTATGCTTCAAAAACAAATTCACATGCCTCCTATTCTTTCATCATTTTTAGATCCTATTAACCTTGAATTTTTCAAAGAGGGAAAGACAGCAAACATTTCTGCAGTACAACCATTGTTTGCAGGAGGACAAATTGTTAATGGAAATAAATTAGCTCGCATTGGTGTTGAGGTTAATGAACTTAAGGTTAAGATGACTGAAAATGAAGTTAACCAACTAACTGAGAAATACTTTTGGCAAATTGTATCTTTAAAAGAAAAAACAAAAACTATTGATGCTATAGAAGCTCAACTTAATGAAATTCACAAAACAGTTAAAGTTGCTGTTCAAGCTGGAATTGCAACAAATAATGATCTTTTGAAAGTTGAACTAAAACAACAAAGTGTTGAGAGTGCAAGATTGAAGGTTGAAAATGCAATTAAAGTTAGTAAAATACTTTTAAAACAACATATTGGAGTTAGTGATTCTTTGTTTGATATTTCTTTTAATGAATTTCCTCAAATTCTTTCTCCTGTACAATTTTACATTTCTCCAAACAGTGCAGTTTTGAATAGAACAGAAAGTCAATTGTTGGATAAGAGTGTAGAAGCAGCAATTATTCAAAAAGATATGGCAATTGGTAAAAATTATCCAATACTTGCTGTTGGAGCAAACTATATTTATCATGACTTATTAAATAATAATACAGATTTTGGAATGGTGTTTGCAACTGTTTCTGTTCCTATTTCTTCTTGGTGGGGAGGTGCTCATGCAATTAAAAGAGAAGAATTAAAACTTCAACAAACTCAAAACACAAGCCAAAATGCTAAAGAAATGATGGAAGTGGAAATTCAAGCTAAATGGAATGAATTGGAGGAAGCCTATAAACAAGTTCTTATCAGCGAGAAAAGTATTATCTCTGCACAAGAAAATCTTAAAATAAGTAAAGACTATTATAATGCTGGTATTAGTTCTTTAAGTGATTTACTTGAAGCTCAAACTGCCTTACAAAACACTTTAGACCAACGAACTGAAGCAAAAACCAATTATCAAACAAAGTTAAGTTTATATCTTCAAGCAATTGGCAAATAAACTTATTGTATTTACTGTTTCAAATTCTCAAATACATTATATATTAATGTAGAAATCAAATAAGGAGTTAGCAGAATTATTTCTTGTTCTGTAAAATAACTTCTTATTTGTTTTCATCAAAACTTGATTCTTTCTTTTATTATTTTTATCATCTATTAAAACAAAGAAAGAAAAGGAATTAATGACCTCAAAACAAAGAGTTTGCAAATTTTAATAAGGAGTTGTTGAATATGAAATGCCATTTCGTTGCAGCGAAATGCCATTTCGATATAAGTGAAATGCCATTTCATCTCAACGAAATGGCATTTCACCTTCATAAAGATAAGGTTTAAGTTTCGTCTAAACCTTATTTAATTTCACATTCAAGAAGAATAAGGTTGAGTAAAATTTGAATCCAACTTATTCTAAAAAGTCTTATAGAAAAAGGAAAAACTAAGTATTTAGATTTATTTGTTTTTATAAGAAAACAATACTTATTTCATAAGGGAAAGGATGAGTAAAACTCTATATATAACAAAAGATTAAGTATTTTTTACATATTTATAGGTCAAATGAGTTTTTCTTTCTATCTTTGTAGCTCCATTTTCAAGACTTTTATTGCGATTTGATTAATTGCAATTTGACTTTGGATAAATTTGATTTTATTATATAATTGATTGATATGAAAGAAAGTAAATTAGGATTAGATTTTAAAAAGATTGAATATGCTAAAAGTATAGCTAAAAATATTTCCAATGATGTTCAAACTTTTGTTGATAACTATTCAACTGTTGCTGTTGAAAGAACATTGTGCAGATTAATGGGAATTGATGGCGTTGATAGCAACGATGTACCACTTCCAAATGTTTTGGTTGATTTTATTAAAGATAAAGGAATGCTTGGTCATGGTGTTTTGTACCTTTTAGGCAATGCAATTCTTTCCACATCTTTAACTCCTCAACAAATTGCTGAAAAAACTTCAAATAACGAACTTGACATAACAACTATTCCTTTGGGCGAAGAAGAAAAAGCTCATAAAGCTCTTGAACCTTATGTAAATGCAAGCATAGAAAGAATTAAAAATAATCGTAAACGTAGAGAAAACTATATTGCTACAATTGGAGAAGGTGCTAAACCTTATCTTTATGTTATTGTTGCAACTGGTAATATTTATGAAGATGTTGTTCAAGCACAAGCTGCTGCTCGTCAAGGAGCTGATATTATTGCAGTAATTAGAACAACAGGACAATCCCTATTAGATTATGTTCCTTTTGGAGCTACAACTGAAGGTTTTGGAGGCACTTTTGCAACTCAGGAAAACTTCCGCATAATGAGAACAGCTTTGGATGAAGTTGGAGAAGAAGTTGGTAGATATATCCGTTTATGTAACTATTGTTCCGGACTTTGCATGCCAGAAATAGCTGTTATGGGTGCTTTGGAAGGTTTGGATGTTATGCTTAATGATGCTCTTTATGGAATTTTGTTCCGCGACATCAATATGCAAAGAACACTTGTTGACCAATACTTCTCAAGAGTAATAAATGGTTTTGCAGGAGTTATTATTAATACTGGTGAAGATAACTATTTGACTACTGCTGATGCTTTTGAACAAGCTCACACTGTTTTGGCTTCAGACCTTATTAATGAACAATTAGCTTTTGCTGCTGGACTTCCTTCAAGTCAAATGGGACTTGGACATGCTTTTGAAATGAATCCTGAATTGGAAAATGGTTTCCTTTATGAACTTGCTCAAGCACAAATGACTCGTGAAATATTCCCTGAAGCTCCTTTAAAATATATGCCACCTACAAAGTTTATGACTGGTAATGTATTTAGAGGTCAAATTCAAAATGCTTTATTTAATGCTATCAGTATTTGGACAAATCAAGGTTTGCAACTTTTGGGTATGATGACTGAAGCAATCCACACTCCTTTTATGAGCGACAGATACTTGGCTATTGAAAATGCTAAATATGTTTTCAACAATATGAAAAATATTGGAGAGGAAGTTGAATATAAGAAAGATGGTATTATTCAAAAGAGAGCTCAAACAGTTTTAGATGATGCAATCAACTTGCTTGAAAAAATTGATCATGAAAGTTTGTTTGATGCTTTGGAAAAAGGAATTTTTGGAGATGTTAAACGACCTAAAAATGGAGGTAAGGGCTTAGCTGGAGTATTTGAAAAAGACTCACACTACTATAACCCATTTATTAAACTAATGAAAGGAGAATAAATATTTATATAATGAGATTACTTAGTTTCTTATTAATAATTTTATGTTTTTCTTGCTCAAATAAAGAAAAAAAATACTACGAAGTTGTTAGAGAGAACCTAAATGGTAATGTTCAAAGTGTAAAATATGAAGATTATGGTACAAATTTTTTAGGACAAAAATTAGATAAAATTCCTTTTTCAAAAGGTATTATTGAATATGATAAAAATGGTAAATTAAGTGAATATACATCAAAACTTCACGATGAAATACCAATTATAGAAAAGTATAAATACGATGATAAAGGAAATTTAATTGAGTTAAAAATATACTATGATACTTCTTTAGATGTAACTTATAAATTTATATATGACAAAAAAGGAAATTTAATTGAAAAAAGTGAATTTAATTCTATAGGAACTCGAGTTAATAGAAATAACTATGAATATAAATTTGATAATAAAGGCAATTGGATTACTAAAACAATATATAAACAAGGTTTAGAAGACACAAAAAAAGAAATAACAGAAATAATTGAAAGAGAAATAAAATATTATTAGATATATGAGTGGCGGATTATATTCAATGGATAAAAAAGAATTTAGTACAGAACTAAATCTTAAAGAAGTAAAACCTTATGGTGATACTATGAACGATGGTAAAACTCAAGTGAGCTTTACCCTACCTTTGCCTTGTGGAGATGAATCAATTGAGGCAGCAAAACAACTAATGAAGAAAATGGGATTTGAAAACCCTCAAGTTGTGTTCTACAAAGAACTCACAAAAGGTTTCACTTTTTTCAATTGCTATGGTTCTTGCACTCATACTGTTGATTACACAACAATTTCAGTTCCAAAAGTTGAAACTTCAACAATGGATATGCATGAGGTAGATGATTTTATTAAAGAAAACATTGGAAGACCTCTTGTTGTTATTGGAGCAAGCACTGGTACTGATGCCCACACTGTAGGTATTGATGCAATCATGAATATGAAAGGTTATGCAGGTCACTATGGCTTGGAAAGATATGAAATGATTGAAGCCATAAATATGGGTTCTCAAGTTACAAACGAAGACTTTATTGCAAAAGCTATTGAGCTAAAAGCCGATGCTCTTTTGGTTTCTCAAACAGTTACTCAAAAGGATGTTCATATTAAGAATTTGGTTGAATTGGTTGAAATGTTGGAAGCTGAAGGACTAAGAGATAAAGTAATTCTTTGTTGTGGTGGTCCAAGAATTTCTCACGAATTGGCAAAAGAACTTGGATATGATGCTGGATTTGGAATGAATACTTATGCTGATGATGTTGCTTCATACATTGCTCAAGAGATGCATAAAAGATTGAAATAAAATAATAAGATTAAATATTATGGATAAAAATGAGATAAGAGAGGTTATTGCAAAACGTGCTGCCCTCGAATTAAAAGATGGATATATTGTAAATTTAGGAATTGGTCTTCCAACCCTAATACCAAATTATTTGAAACCAGATGTTAAGGTTTTACTTCAATCAGAAAATGGAATTATTGGAATGGGTCCAAATCCAAAAGAAGGTGAAGAAAATAAAGAAATTGTAAATGCTGGTGGTTCTTACACATCTATTGTTGAAGGAGGAGCAAGTTTTGACAGTGCTACTTCTTTTGCCATTATTAGAGGAGGTCATGTTGATGCTTCAATTTTGGGAGCTATGCAAGTTGACGAAAAAGGTAATTTGGCAAACTGGATGATTCCTGGTAAAAAAGTTCCTGGAATGGGTGGAGCTATGGATTTGGTTGTTGGTGCAAAGCATGTTATTTTGGCAATGGAACATACTGCAAAAGGTAGTCACAAAATCCTTAAGGAATGCACTCTCCCACTCACTGCAAAAGAACAAGTTAATTTAATCATTACTGAAATGGGTGTTATGGAAATAACTCCAGAAGGAATTGTTTTAAAAGAAATTCACCCAGAGTTTACTGTTGAACAAGTTCAAGAAGCTACAGAGGCAACTTTAATTATTGCAGATGATTTAAAACCAATGCAATTATCATAGAAATAAAAAATAAGTACCGATAAAAAAAGACTTGATATATTCAAAAATATGACTGATATATTTCAAAATATATCTGATATATTTTAAAAAACTCGGCACTTATTTTCAATTATGATTGACTTTTTTTGAACAAAACAATTAAAACAAATATTAATATAAAAACATGAGCAATATGGAAAAGGTATATATTGTAGCAGCAAAAAGAACTGCAATCGGAAAATTTTTAGGTTCATTATCAACTGTCCCAGTTTCAGCATTTGGAGCTACTGTAGTTGAATCAATTTTAAGTGAAACAAAAGTTAAAGCTTCTGATGTTGACGAAGTTATTGTTGGTAATGTGTTGATGGCTGGTCAGCTTCAAGGTGTTGCTCGTCAAATTTCAGTTAATGCTGGAATACCTTACGAAGTTCCTGCTTATGGTGTTAATATGATTTGTGGTAGTGGTATGAAAGCCGTTATGAATGGTTTTGATTCCATTAGAGTTGGAAATGCTGAAATTATTATTGCTGGAGGTGCTGAAAGTATGTCTGGTGCAGGATTTATTATTCCTGCAACAATAAGAAATGGCACTAAAATGGCTGATTTCAACGTTAAAGATCATATGATTACTGATGCTTTAACTGATGCGTTTTCAAATCTTCATATGGGTATAACTGCTGAAAATATTGCTAAAGATTTAGAAATTGACAGAGAAGAACAAGATGCTTTATCTATTCAATCTCAAGAAAGAGCAATCAATGCAATTGATAATGGAAAGTTTAAAGATGAGATTGTTCCAATTGAGGTTAAATTCAAAAAGTTCTCAAAAATGTTTGAAGAAGATGAATTTCCTAACAGAGAAACTTCATTAGAAAAGCTTTCTTTCTTAAGACCTGCTTTCCAAAATCCAGGCACAGTAACTGCTGGAAATGCTTCTGGTATTAACGATGGAGCTGCATTTGTTATGTTGGCTTCTGAATCAGCAGTTAAGAAATATAATTTAAAACCTTTAGTAGAAATTGTTGCTGTTGGTCAAGGTGGTGTTAATCCAGCTAAGATGGGATTAGGTCCTGTTCCAGCAATCAAATCTGCTCTTTCAAGAACTGAATTAAAATTAAAAGATATAGAACTATTTGAACTAAACGAAGCATTTGCAGCTCAAGCTCTTGGAGTTCGTCAATTGTTATGTCAACAACATAATGTTACACCTGAATGGATAAATGAAAGATGTAATGTTAATGGTGGAGCTATTGCACTTGGACACCCTGTTGGAGCTTCTGGCTGTAGAATCATTGTTACTCTAATTCACGAAATGCTAAGAAGTAAAAAAGAATTAGGTCTTGCATCTCTATGTATTGGAGGAGGAATGGGAACCGCTATTATTGTGAAAAACACAAAACTTAATATTTGATGTAATATGACAAAAATAAAAGTAGGCGAAACTTACACGCAAAACGTTAGATATACTCAAGCAAATGTTGATATGTTTGCTAAAATATCTGGTGACAACAACCCAATCCACATTGATGCAGATTATGCAGCAAAAACACCTTTTGGCAAGCCAATTGTTCATGGTTTTTTTGCTGGAGCAATCTTTTCAAAGGTTTTTGGTACACAATGGCCAGGAGAAGGAACAATATACATGTTCCAAGATATGGCTTTCTTAGCTCCTGTTTTTGTTGAAAATGACTACATTGCTAAATTTGAAGTAATGGAAATCAATGAAGAAAAACATCGTGGAGTTATTAAATGTACTTTAGAAGACCTTCAAGGAAAAGTTCTTATTTCCGGTCAAGCTAAATTAATGCACAAAGAAAAATTTTAATTATTTAGTAAAATGAAAAGATTAGAAAATAAAATAGCCATCATTACAGGAGGAGCTTCTGGGATTGGCAAAGCAACAGCAGAAAAATTTGTTCAAGAAGGAGCAAAAGTAATTATTTGGGACCTAAACGAACAAAGAGGAAACGAAGTGGCTAAAGAACTTGGAGCAAAATTTGCTAAGGTTAACACTTCAAACTACCAAGATATTGAAAAAGCTGCAAAAGCAGTTAATGATGAATTTGGCAGAATTGATATCCTAATCAATAATGCTGGAATCACTCGCGACAGCAGTGTTAAGAAAATGACTGTTGAACAATGGCAACAAGTTATTGATGTAAACCTTTCAGGGGTTTTCTATTGTTCAAAAATAATTAGTGAATATATGGTTGTTAATGGCTGGGGAAGAATTGTTAATGCATCCTCTGTTGTTGGTTTATATGGAAACTTTGGTCAAGCAAACTATGTTGCAACAAAAGCTGGTTTAATTGGTATGACTAAGACTTTTGCAAGAGAGTTTGGCAAAAAAGGTATTACTGTTAATGCAATTGCTCCTGGTTTTATTTCAACAGAAATGGTTGCTGCAATGCCTGAGGAAGTTTTGGCTGGAATGAAAGCTAAGGTTCCAATTGGAAGATTGGGAGATCCAAAAGAAATTGCAAATGCATATTGTTTCTTAGCTTCAGATGAAGCATCCTATATAAATGGACACACTCTAAGTGTTGATGGAGGAATGACTGTATAGTTTTTTAAAGAACTCTAAAAGATTTAAACAACAAATTTAAGGCGAGTTATTATTTCTCGCCTTTTAATTAATTAATAACTATGGATTTTAATATATCAAAACAAGAAGAACTCTTTTTACAAATGATAAGAGAGTTTGCTGAAAACGAAATTAAACCAATTGCCGCAGAAATTGACGAGCAGGAAAAATTTCCTGTTGAAACAGTTGAAAAAATGGGCAAATTAGGAATTATGGGTATTCCTATTCCTGTTGAATACGGTGGACAAGGAAGTACAAATCAAATCTATTCAATGGCTGTTGAAGAAATATCACGCGTTTGTGGTACTACTGGAGTTGTTGTTTCTGCTCACACTTCACTTTGTGCTGATCCAATCATGAACTTTGGAACAGAAGAACAAAAACAAAAATACTTACCAAAACTTGCCTCAGGAGAATGGGTTGGAGCATTTGGACTAACTGAACCGAATGCTGGAACAGATGCAGCTATGCAACAAACTACTGCAGAAGATGCTGGAGATAAATGGATTTTGAATGGTTCAAAAATCTTTATCACAAATGCAGAATATGCTCATGTATATGTTATTATTGCAATGACCGATAAGTCTCAAGGAACAAAGGGAATTTCTGCTTTCATTGTTGAAAAAGGAACTCCTGGATTCACTATTGGAAAGAAAGAAAAGAAATTAGGTATTCGTGGTTCTTCCACTTGTGAACTAATATTTGAAAACTGTGAAATTCCAAAAGAAAACTTATTAGGAAAATTAGGAAAAGGTTTTTCTTTAGCAATGAAAACATTGGATGGAGGAAGAATTGGAATTGCAGCTCAAGCATTAGGAATTGCTCAAGGTGCAATGGACGAAACTGTAAAATATACTAAGGAAAGAAAACAATTTGGAAAAGCAATTGCAAAATTCCAAAATACTCAATTCCAATTAGCAGATATGGAAACAAAAGTTCAGGCTGCTCGCCTGCTTGTTAGAAGTGCTGCTTTCAAAAAAGATCAAAAATTACCTTTTTCTGTTGATGCTGCAATGGCTAAGCTTTTTGCTGCTGAAACAGCAATGGAAGTAACAACAAAAGCTATTCAATATCATGGAGGATATGGCTACACAAGAGAATATCCTGTCGAAAGAATGTTTAGAGATGCAAAAATCACTGAAATTTACGAAGGAACATCAGAGGTCCAAAGAATGGTTATTGCAGGTAATTTATTAAAGTAAAAACAAAACAAAAATGAAAATAGTAGTTTGTATAAAACAAGTTCCTGACACAACTGAGGTTAAACTTGATCCAGTTACAGGAACATTGATTAGAGATGGAGTTCCAAGTATAATGAACCCTGATGATAAAAGTGGGTTGGAATTAGCACTTGAACTAAAAGATAAATTTGGAGCAGAGGTTACAGTTATAACTATGGGACCTATGCAAGCAGAAGCTGTTTTAAGAGAAGCTTTTGCAATGGGTGTTGATAAAGCAATACTCCTTTCAGACAGAAAATTTGCTGGAGCTGATACTCTTGCAACTTCAAATGCTTTGGCTGGAGCAATTCGCACATTAGAATATGATTTAGTTATTACAGGTCGTCAAGCAATTGATGGAGATACAGCACAAGTTGGTCCTCAAATTGCAGAACATTTGGATATACCTCAAGTCAGCTATCTTCTAAGTTTGGATTATGATGGTAAAAACATTTTCACCATTAAAAAACAAACTGAAGATGGATATCAAATTGTTGAAGTTGATGGTCCATGCTTAGTTACTGTTCTTTCAAATGCTAACAAACCAAGATATATGTCAGTTAGAGGTATTATGGAAGCTTTTGATAAGGAAGTTGAAGTTTGGTCAGCAGATAAAATTGATGTTGATGAAGCTAAATTAGGACTTAAGGGCTCTCCTACCAAAGTTAAAAAAGCATTCACTAAGGGTATTAAATCTGCTGGTCAGGTTTACGAAGTAGGTACTGAAGAAGCAATAGGTATAATAATTAGCAAGTTAAAAGAAAAATTTATAATCTAATAATAAGGAGTAACTAAAATGAATAAATCAGAATATAAAAACGTATTTGTTTTTGCAGAACAAAGAGAAGGTAAGATTCAAAGTGTTGCTATTGAATTATTAGGTAAAGCACGTAATCTTGCTGACGACCTTCAAGAAGATGTTTATGCTATCTTGTTAGGTGGGAAAAATATTGAAGAAAAAGCTCAAACTTTAATTTCTTATGGAGCAAACAAAGTTATTGTTGCTTCATGTGATGAATTGGAAAACTTTACAACAGAAAGCTATGCTCAAGCAATAACTCAAATTTCAAATGAATTTAAGCCTTCAATAATTCTTTTTGGAGCAACAACAATTGGTAGAGATCTTGGTCCAAGACTTTCAGCTCGTCTTACAACTGGATTAACAGCTGACTGTACAAAACTTGAAATTTCAGAAGAAAAAGAATTACTTATGACTCGTCCAGCATTTGGAGGAAATCTTATGGCAACAATTGTTTGCTCTGAACATCGTCCTCAAATGTCAACTGTTCGTCCAGGAGTTATGAAAGCTCTTGATAAAGACGAAAACAGAAAAGGCGAAATCATCAAAACAACCATTAACTTCAACAAAGACAAGTTTAAAGTTAGAATTAAGGAAACAGTTAAAGAAAAAAGCAGCATGATTGATATTTCTGATGCTAAAGTTCTTGTTTCTGGAGGTCGTGGTGTTGGAACTGAAAACGGATTTAAAAAGCTTCAAGAACTTGCAAAAATATTAGATGCTGAAGTTTCTGCTTCAAGAGCTATGGTTGATGCAGGACTTGTTGACCATAAACGTCAAGTTGGACAAACTGGACAAACTGTTAGACCAGACCTTTATTTTGCATTTGGTATTTCAGGAGCAATTCAACACGTTGCAGGTATGGAAGAAAGTGATTTTATTATTGCTGTTAATAAAGACCGCTATGCTCCTATTATGCAAATTGCAGATTTAGGTATTGTTGGAGATTGCAAAAGTATTATTCCAGCTTTAATTGAAAGACTAAGCAATAAAATTAAAGATTAAAATTAGTTTAATAATACATTCATTAAGAGCAGTAGTTTTATTATTTAACTACTGCTTTTTTTAATTGTTTTCTTTATCTTTGCAGTGATTTAAGTTTTATTGTCTTTTTATTCTATTGGAAATGTCAGTTACTTGGAATTTATGGCATGGTTGTCAAAAGATTAGTCAAGGATGTAAGAATTGCTATGTTTATCGTCAAGATGAAAAACATGGAAAAGATAGCAGTGTGGTTACTAAAACAGCCAATTTTAATCTTCCAATAAAAAGGAAAAGAGATAAATCATATAAGATTCCTTCAGGAGAAATTGTTTACACTTGCTTTACTTCCGATTTTTTTGTTGAAGGTGCTGACAAATGGAGAAAGGAAGCCTGGGAAATGATTAAAACTCGTAGTGACCTGATCTTTTTTATTATCACTAAACGCATTGACAGGTTTACGGTTGAATTGCCTGAGGACTGGAATGATGGTTATGATAATGTTGTAATTGCTTCCACGGTTGAAAACCAAGAAATGGCGGATTATAGAATTCCTATTCTTAAGAAACTTCCAATTAAACATAAACTAATAACTTGTGCACCTTTGTTAGAAGAAATTAATCTTACACTTTATCTTGACAATACAATTGAAGAAGTTTCGGCTGGTGGTGAATCTGGCAATGAAGCAAGAGAATGTAATTACAATTGGATATTAAATATTCGTAATCAATGTATTGAAAAAGATATTCCCTTTTGGTTCCATCAAACTGGTGCAAGACTAAGAAAAGATGGTAAACTATACAGAATCAAACGCCCCTATCAACATTCCCAAGCAAGAAAAGCAAACATCAATTACAAAACAAATCATAATTTTTAATTGATTTTGCAATAAGAAAAATTTTTCAGCTCTTGTCTGTTTTAATAATTAAAATCCTATATTTGCAGAAATTTAAAAGAAATAAACATGAAAAAACTTTTATTAACCCTAATCATTTCATTATTTTGCTTTAACCTTTATTCTCAAAGTGCAAGTGAACTATTTAATCAATCAATAAAGTATGCTAATGCAAATGACTTTAAGAAAGCAGAAAAAACCACAAAAGAATTAATTAAGAATTATACAAATGATGAGGATATTCATTTATATTGGAATAATTTAGGAGCTTTTCAATCAAATCAGGGAAATAATAAGGAAGCACTTAAATCATTCTCTAAGTCTTTCGAATTAAATGATAAATATGGCGTTGCATTATTAAACAGGGCTAAAACATATAGAGATCTTGAACAATTTGATAATGCAATTATTGATTATAAAAATGTTATTAAATTAGATACTAATAATGAAGAAGCTCTTTTTGATTTAGCAATGCTTTTCAGTAAAAGAGAAGATTATGCAAATGCACAAGTATATTATGAAAAGCTTATTGCATCAAATCCTGAAGAAAACTATCCTGCTGCAGTAAACTTAGTTATTGTAAAGAAAAGACAAGGAGATCTTGAAGGAGCATTATCTGATATGAATAAATTAATTGAAAAAATACCTTCTAATGAATTTCTTTATGAAAACAGAGCAAATGTATATAATAATAGAGCAGATATTTTAATGAATATGAAACGTTATGATGAAGCTTTTGTTGATATTGAAAAATCATTAGCTCTTGAACCTGATTATGTAACTGCAATTATTACTAAAGGAGAAATATATTATTTTCAAGGAGATTATGGAAATGCTTGTATTTTCTTCAAAATAGCTCAAAGTAAAGGAGCTCCAAAAGAAAAATTAGAAAAATATATGAAAAACTGCAAGTAAATAATTCACAAAAGTATTTATGCAGGAAAGGCTATCATCAACATAAATGATAGCCTTTTTTTATTTGAATTTATGAAAATAACTCCTTACTTTAATTTACTGAAACCTTACTTTAATTTATTAACTCTTGATTCTAATTTACTGAAACCTTACTTTAATTTTCGTAGATAAAGAGATTAAAAATAGACTATATTATGTGTTAAATTAAATTGTTTTGCTAAGAAATAAAATAACAATTCTTTGGAGTAATTCTTTTACTTTCCATATAAGAAAAAGTTGGGCAATTGCATTTCTTCTTCTTTTTGGGTTTCATTTTTGTGCGTGATTGAGTTGCACAGGATGATAGTACAAAAATTATGATAAATGAAGTAAGTAGTATTTTTATATGTCTTTTATTCAATTTCATTTCTATAACTATTTTTTTCTTTGCTTTCCTTATTAAAACTTAATTTGAGAATTATTTAGTATCTTCGAATGAATAACTTTCAATTATTTCTAATATCTCTGCTCCATAATCCTTCATCTTACTTTTACCAAATCCTTTAATCGCCAATAGTTCCTTTTCTGATTTTGGTTCTGTGTTTACAATTTCAATTAAGGTTTTTTGATGCATAATAATAAAGGCTGGCTTTTCTATTTCCTCTGCCTTTGCTCTTCTCCATTGATTTAATACTTCAAACAATTCCTCATTTTCAATTTCTGGAGGTAATTCCCTATCTTCTGCTTGTGAAGTTTCCTTTGTAGTTTTTGTTTCTTCTTTCTTTGGCTTATTTTTCTTTAGATATTCTTTTACAAACTCTTTTGGCTCTTTAATCAAGGTTTTATTCCTATGACTTCTATATTCAGCAATTGAAAACTCAGAAGTAATAGATTCAAAGAGAGTAAGTTTAAAAAATGTTTCGTAGGCTATATCCAAATAATTTTGGTCTTTTTGCATTTCAATTTGCCTATTATCAAATTCAAGTGCATCAAGCAATCTAAGGATTTGTTTTACTATGTCTAATTTTTGTGAAAAATATTCCTTAGCCTTTACCAATCTATCAATTGCATAGGCATCCAACTCCTTTAAGCAAAGGTTTCTAATTTGATTTTCAAACTTAAGACTTACTTCAAATACTTCTGATTCAAAAGTTTTTATTTTTTCATTAATCAAATTGCTTGTTTGAGAGTAAGTTGTATGATAGGCAGTATTGTTTAATGTTTTTAGTTCATCTATTCTCCATTTCAATTCCTTAAAGGAATATAAATCAAGTAAATTCTCTTGAGTAAAAATTAGTTTATCGCTGTCAAGACGTTCCTTTGTTGGTTTATTTTCTTCTTGATAAGAGTCAAACTCTTCAATTAGAGGATCTTTAATTATTGATTGAGGTTCAAATGGTGAGGTTAAAATTATTCCTTCCAAGCTTTTGCATCGACTTAAAGCAACATAAACCTGTCCTGCTGCAAAGGATTTATTGGAGTCAATTATTACTTTTTCAAATGTTAATCCTTGACTTTTATGAATTGTTATTGCCCAAGCAAGTTTAAGAGGATATTGCTCAAATGTTCCCAAAACATCTTCCTCTATTTCATTGGTTTCATGGTTTATTCTATAATGATAGTTGTGCCAAACGTATTTTTTAACAACAATATCTTCTGTATCCCCCTTACTCCTTACTAAAATTCTATCCTCACTTATTTCAACAATCTTTCCTATCTTTCCATTATAATACTTTCTTTGTTCCGGAGCACCAATATCGTTTTTTACAAACATCACTTGTGCTTCAAGCTTTAACTCCAATTCAAATTCATTTGGATAGGATGATTCTGGAAATTCGCCTTCAACAAAGGCAGTAAACTTATAAGATTCATTATCAATTTGCCTAAGCTTGTTTTCATTAATTCGGTTTGCTTGATAGTTGTGAGTGCAAAGAATTACATAAGCATCATCGGCGTTAGGGTCATAATCAACATTATTTCTATCGTTAAGAGCTTCAATTAACTTTTCATCAATTTGATTATTTCTAATCTTGTTTAGAATATTGATAAAGCGCTCATCCTTTTGACGAAAAACCTGCTGAAGATTAATTGTTATGAAATGGGAGTTTTGTAGTGCTAAGGAAGAGAAAAAATAGGGTGAATTGTATCTCAACTGCAACAATCCCCATTCCTCATCTTTACAAACGGGAGGTAATTGTTGTAAATCTCCAATCATCAAGAGCTGAACTCCACCAAAGGGGAGAAATTTCTTATCTTTTCGAAATTGTCTTAATCTATAATCAATAGCATCCAAGAGGTCTGCTCTAACCATTGATATTTCATCAATAACAAGCAAATCCATACTCCTAATAACTTCTTTTTTGACTTTGGAGATTTTGAATTTGTTGTCTTTATCTCTTTCATTTCCCTCAACAAAAGGCCCAAAAGAGACTTGAAAAAATGAATGTATGGTAACACCTCCAGCATTAATGGCTGCAACTCCTGTAGGAGCTACAATAACCATTCTTTTGGATGTAGTTTCTTTTAGTGTTTTAAGGAAGGTTGTTTTACCTGTACCTGCTTTCCCTGTTAAGAAAATATTTGTATTAGTATATTCAACATATTTCTTGGCAAGTTCAAGCTCTTTGTTCGATATTAACTTTTCTTCATCCATTTCTCACTTTCAGAAAAATGATAAAAATTATTCTACAATTAGCTTATTTGTCCAAATTTTCTCTTGAGAAACATATTTAATGATATAGTAGCCTGCTTTTAGATTACTTGCATTAATTGAATAAGATGTTGTATTTGCTGGAATAATATCTCTTAGAACAACTCTACCAACTTCATCAAAGATTTCAACTTGAGTTGAGTTTTGAATCATTGAAAGAGAAATATTTATTTCATTCTTTGCTGGATTTGGATAAATTGTTGAATAAGTATTTTGACTTGTCTCTACCAATGGATTTGATAAAGTTGAATAATCATCTCCTCTAAAAGTACTTACACCTGAATTTGTAGGATCTAACCAAGGTTGAAGTCTTTTATCATTTGTTGTCCCATTTGAGCTCCATGAATAAGATAATTTTCCATAATAATCCAATTTATCAGCATTTGCAGCATAGCAAGAAGATGTTCCTCCTGTTAGTGTTCCAACAATTTGACTTGAAGCATTAAATAATGGACTTCCTGAAGAGCCACCTTCTGTTATTCCATAATTTGTTTGAGTTTGAACCCATTTTGCTTGCCAATGTGTTTGTCCATAGCCTAAATTAACACTTTGAAGTGCTGTATTATAGGTTGAAATCTTTTTAATATCTCCTGATGGATGATGAATACAAACTCCACTTGATGAAGCATTGGTTGTGTTATTCCATGCATTCCAATATGCATTATAGTTAGTTGGTACATTTTGATTTAAACGAAGAAGAAGGAAATCAGATGAAGAACCTAAAGCCTTTAATGAGGTTCCATTCATTGTTTTGGATGTTGGTTCAACACTTCCTGTTGTACAACCAGCTGCTTCGTAATTAAAGTAGAAAACAAAATAGCTGTAATAGTATGAAGAAGCCACATCTTCAACACAATGTGCAGCTGAAAGAACATAAGGAGCTAAATCTCTTGCAGTGTTATTTACAAGTGAACCAGTACACCATCCTATTGAATAATCATCCATTCTAAGCATAATTCTTACAACTCCTCTTTGAGCATTTCTATAATTATTTCCTTCAGGACAATTTACATTAACATTACAAGAACCTGATGAACCAAATTCATCGGAATATTTAGTTATATCATACCCAAAATCTCTATATGCATATCCTACTTCTGTTAACTCAATTTGAGCATTTTCCTTAACATAATTAGGTTGAAAATATTCTATTATTATTTCTTCTCCATTAACCATTTCGGTTGCAAAAGTCTTAGATTCATCATTATTGAAAGATGTAAATGCTCCTATTATTTGAGAATGGTCTGAATTATATATAAATAGTTCTGATCCCTTTGGAAGATAGAAGTTTTTTGAATAAAGATTTAGTGCCTTTGCATTTGGTGATTTAACTCTCAAAATCCATAGTTTTCCATCTTTCAATTCTGACATATCGGCCTTTTCAAAGAAGTTTACATTCAATGGAAGAACAACTCCAAATCTTCTTGTTTTATACAGATTTTGAGGGTTATTATTGTATTCTATTGTTTGAGTTAAATCGGGTTCTTCAATTTCAAGTGTTGCTGTAAGTAAGGCACTCAAATCTTTATTTAAAAAAGATTTAGGAGTTGATTCAATACTTATTTGAGCATATGAAATCACACTAAAAAATAGTATGATAATTGGTAAAAATATTCTTTTCATAATTATAATTGTTATTCTATTTTTTTGTTATTATTTGATTGTTTATTTCAAGTATTTGAGGGAGAAGCATTGTTTTGTTATCGTGATGAATAATATAATCGGCTCTTTTAATCTTTTCTTCATTTGAAAATTGATTATTCATTCTTTCTTCAATTTCATCATAAGATAAATTATCTCTTTTCATTGCTCTTTCAATAGAAATCTTTTTAGGAGAATCTACTGTAATTATCTTATCAAATTTTTTACCCCATCCAATTTCTAAAACGATTGCACTTTCCATTATGGTATATGGTGCTTTTTGGCTTTCTTGCCATAAGTTATACATTTCCAAAACTCTTGGATGTACCATTGAGTTAAGTTTTTCTAACTTTTTGTTATCTGTAAAGACAATATTAGCTAATGCTTTTTTATTCAATTGCCCATTTTCCAAAATCTTATTCCCAAATTCCGTTGCTATTTCACTCAAAAAAGTTTTGTCTTTATAGCATTTTATAGCCTCTTTATCAGCAACAAAAACAGGAACACCTAATCGTTCAAATACAGAACAAATCAAGGTCTTCCCGCTTCCAATAGTACCAGTTAAGGCAATGTTTTTCACCTCAAAAACTATTTTATTTCTTTTTTTCTGCTCCTATTTCAAGTGCAATTGCTGATTTTTCAATTTCAACATTAACTCCATTAGCAATTTCAAGAATTAAAGAAGTTTCTTTCACTTCAACTATCTTTCCGTGCATACCACTGATTGTGACAACCTTTTGTCCTTTTTGAAGACTTTCTCTAAATTGTTTTTCCTTCTTAGCTCTTGCACTTTGAGGGCGTATCATAAAGAAATAGAAAATCACAATAATAAGTAGAAGCATTAACATTGAGCTCCATCCTGAAGCTCCACCTTGTTGGTTTCCTGCCATTAAAAAAATGTTCAATAAATTCATTTTCGTTGTTTTTAATTGTTATTTTAATATTTTTTGTATTCTAATTTACATCTGCTGTAATTCTTAGTCGAGTTGTTGAAGGAGTTGTGTTAGCTAATACTGAAATTTCTTTCATAATTCTTATTCCACTGCTTCCTTCAGAATCGTACCTTACAGTTATTTGACCTTCTGTGTTTGGTTTAATTGGATTTCTTGGATAATCTGCAACAGTGCATCCACAATTAGCAGTAACTGAAGAAATAATTAAATCGTTTTTACCTGTGTTCTTAAACTTAAAACTACAAGTAACTACTTCTCCAGAAGTTAAAGTGCCAAAATCAATTATATCCTTTTCAAACTTAACGGAAGTTGAATTTTCAATTAAATCAGTTGTGATTGTATTATCCTTTTTATTGCATGACATAAAAAAGAAAACACTTAATACAACTAAAAAAAGTAAAATACTCTTTCTTAACATATAATTTATACTATAATTCTGTTTCATTGGTTTCTTCTTCGAGCTTTTTTATTCTACCCTTTGCTCTAAGATCAACCATTAATTTATCCAAAAGTCCATTTACAAATAACTTACTCTTTGGGGTAGAAAACTCCTTACTTAATTCAACATACTCATTTAAGGTTACGTTGATAGGTATCTCTGGACAATATATTAACTCTGATAGACCCATTTTTATTATAAGTATATCCATTAATGCTACTCTATCCATATCCCAATTGTGAACCTTTGCATTAATCAACTCTGAGTATTCCTTATCGTTTTCTATTGTTCTCTTAAAGACACTGGTAATAAAATTTTCTTCAACAAAGTTATCAGATAGTTTTTCAAATCTACCTTCATATTCTTTCAAAGATTTTAAACTCCAAAGTGCCATTGTATCATAGTCTGACTCCCACTCCATTTTCATTTCGCAAACATTGTCGAAATAGTTTTCATTGGAGATTAAATAGTTTTTGAATAGCTGAATATAAATATTCTTTTCACTTTCAAAATCCCCTTTTTCGGAGTTCATATAAGTTTTATATGAATTGGAATTATTGAATTTCTTCAAAATATTCATAAACAAATCTCTATTCTCGTTCCAATTTATTTTTAAAGCTTCCTTTCTCTTTAAAAGCTCATTGTCATTGAGTAAAAGAGTAATAAAATCATTATCTACAAACTTAGTATTTGGATTCAAATCCTCATCTGTTGGTAATAGTTTACGTCTGTTATCTTCAATTCTTTCTAAAGCTAAGCTATGTATGTAAATTAAAGAAGAAAATAAATAGGTGTGAAGATCTAAAAGAGAATTGAAACTGTCAAGAAGTTTTTTGTTGTGTTCATTAACACCATTGCAATCATTAAATTGGAAAGAATAAAGCGATTGAAGAACTTTAGCTCTTATGAAATGTCTGTTAAGCATCCTCTATTTAAAAGAAATAATAAATAAATGTGAATTCATTTTGCAAAGGTAGTAAAAAACTGCATAATCAAAATAGATTAGATTATTTTTTCAATTATTTTACTTTTAAATTTGATTTAACATGAAGATATGAATGACTTATTGCAGTTAAAAAAACTAAGAATAAATTTGAATTAGTACTAAGAAAAAAAGTGTAAATATCATTTAGTACAAATTAATAATCTGTTAACCTTATTCAGGACGGGTCAGACAAGGAATAAAACTAATTAATCAAGGAATAAATCTCATATAATGCCATTATATCCTCGGTATAATGCCATTAAACTTATGATATAATGGCATTATAGTTATGGTATAATGCCATTATACCGAGGATATAATGGCATTATACTAAATTTAAACAAGCTTTGGCAAGATAAATAGCCCTTATAAATAGATAAAAACAAGATAAATACACAGAAAATCAAGGATTAAAAAAAATCAAAATAAAACTTCAATGTAAAAACAATGGCATAGTTTTAAATTCAAAAGAAAGTTTTGTTAGATTAAAAACTTGATTAAACGATATTTATACAGATAATTAATGAAGTAAGGCTGTAAGGTTAGTGATGATTAGTTTCACGCTCATTGCTAAAAGAATAACTCCAAAGAATTTCCTTAAAACATATATACCTGCCTTACCTAAAATTCTTTCAACAACATGAACTTTTTTAATTACAAAATATACCAGTATCATATTAAGTGCAATAGCAATTATTAAGTTAATTACTGAAATTTCAGCTCTTAGGGAAAGTGTTGTTGTTAAAGTTCCTGCACCAGCAATAAGAGGAAAAACCATTGGAACAATGGTTGTATGTCCACTTGGTCCGTCATTCTTAAATATTTCAATATTAAAGGTCATCTCAACCGCTAAAGCAATCAAAATTATAGCCCCAGCAATTGCAAAGGATGCAATATCAACTCCAAAGATTTTTAATAGTCCTTCTCCCAAAAACATAAATAAAACCATTAAAAAGAAAGAAATTATGGCTGCCTTGCCTGCATGCACTTTTTTGCCTGACGAATTCAAATCAATAATAATTGGAACTGCTCCCGTTATATCTATAACTGCAAACAAAACCATAAAAGCTGTGAAAATCTGTCTAATATCTAATGCAAAATCTATTGGCATAATCATTTGTAGTTATTAATTTGAAAGTGCAAAAATAATAAAAAAATAACTCCTTATTCTATTTTTCTAACTTCTTATTCTAATTTTCTAAAACCTTATTCTATTTTGCTAACTCCTTATTCTATTTTTATATCAATTTATCTTTTAGAATAGAATACTACTAATAGAAAATATTAATTCTTCTAAAAACATCTGAGATTATTAAAACAAGAAGTATCTTTGCAAATTATTTTCTGATTAAATTTTTGTTTCTATGCAGTGGTTAATTGATCTCTTTACCTCTTCGAGCGTTGCTCATTCAATTATGCTTTTGGCAATTACAATTGCTTTAGGTATTCAATTAGGTAAACTGAAAATTGCAAATATTTCTTTTGGAATTGCCTGGATTCTCTTTGTAGGAATTGCATTAAGTCATTTTGGACTAAGGGTTGATGAAGAAGTTTTGCATTTTACTAAGGAGTTTGGACTTATTTTGTTTGTTTATTCTATAGGACTTCAGGTTGGTCCTGGATTCTTCTCTTCTCTTAAGAAAGGAGGACTTAGACTCAATATGTTGGCAGCAATGATTGTTCTTTTAGGAGTAGTAACAACTTATGTTATTCATATAATAACTGGAACAGACCTTGCAACTATGGTAGGAGTACTTTCTGGCGCTGTAACCAACACACCTGGGCTAGGTGCTGCTCAACAGACTTTTCATGATATTTATGGATCAAACAATCCTAACATAGCTTCGGGTTATGCCGTTGCTTATCCTTTGGGAGTTATTGGTATTATTATTTCTCCAATGATTATTAAGTTCTTCTGTAAAATAAAATTGGAGAAAGAAGCAATTAAAGATCAGGAACAATTATCTGAAAATGCTACAAAGAGATTATCTATTCTTGTAAAAAATCAAGGTGTTGATGGACATACTGTTGAAGAAATTATTAAAATACTTGGCAAAAACGTAATCATTTCAAGAATTAAAAGAAGTGATAATAGCGTTGAAATTGTAACCAATAATACTCTTATTTCTGTAAATGATACTCTTAGAATTATTACAGAAGCATCTAATGTTAATGCTGTTGTTATGTTTTTGGGTGAAGAATGTATTGTTGATGAGCAGCAATGGGAAGGAGAAAAGAAGAATTTAGTTTCAAGAAGAATTGTTGTTACAAAACATAATTTGAATGGCGAAAAAATTGGAAATTTAAAAATACGTTCTCTGTATGGGGTTAGTATAACAAGAATCAATCGTTCAGGTATTGAACTTATTGCAACTTTTGACCTTAAACTTCAAATGGGCGATAGAGTTACTTGTGTCGGTTCAGAAGAAGCAATTGCAAAAGTTGCTGACTTATTAGGTAATTCAATGAATAGATTAAATCATCCTAATCTTATACCTATATTTCTTGGAGTTTTTCTTGGTATTATTGTTGGTTCAATTCCATTTGCTTTTCCTGGGTTGCCTCAACCTGTTAAATTAGGACTGGCTGGTGGTCCATTAATTGTTGCTATTCTTATGGGGCGTTATGGTCCATACTATAAAATGGTAACCTTTACAACTACAAGTGCAAATATGATGATAAGGGAAATTGGTATTTCTCTCTTCTTAGCTTCCGTAGGACTTAGTGCTGGAGAAAATTTCATAGAAACAATTACTAATGGTGGTTATATGTGGGTGATTTATGGTTTAATAATAACCATTTTACCTTTACTATTAGTTGGTTTATTTGCTCGTTTGAAATACAAAATGGACTATTATACTCTTTTAGGTCTTCTTTCAGGTTCAATGACTGACCCTCCTGCTCTTGCATTTGCAAATAGTGTTTCTCCTAACGATTCACCTGCTGTTGCATATGCAACTGTGTATCCTCTAACAATGTTCCTTCGTGTTTTAACTGCACAGGTATTAATTATAATGAGCCTATAAAATATAAGTAATTTATATCTTATATTTTATTCTTACTCTTTTTGATGATTTATCAATTATCAATTAAATATTTGTAAAATAATAACTCTTTATTTTAATTCAGAAAGTTCTAACCAACGCATCTCTTTTTCTTCAATTTCATTCATCACTTCTTGAAATCTGTTTGAAAAAGATACTAATTCATCATTTGAAAGATTTGAATTGGATAATGCTTGTGTTATTTCCTGTTTTTCTTTCTCTAATTTAGGTAAATATATTTCTAATGCCTCGAATTCTTTTTGCTCTTTATAGGTAAGTTTTCTTTCTCTTTCTGTTTTAGCTTTTTGCTGTGCAGGATTAGAATTTGATTGTTTAACTTCTTTTAACTCTTCTTTTTCTTTAATTTGCTTTTCCTCCAAGTAATCTGAATAGTTGCTGTGATAATCTTTAATTTTACCATCTCCCTCAAAAACAAAAAGATGATCTACCAAATTATCCATAAAACTTCTATCATGAGAAACTAAAAGCAAACAACCTTTATATTCCTTTAGAAAGTTTTCCAGAATAGCAAGATTGTAAATATCCAAATCATTTGTTGGCTCATCTAAGATTAAGAAATTAGGATTTGAAATTAAGGTTTTCAACAAATAAAGTCTTCTTCTTTCTCCTCCTGAAAGATTTCCATAATAGTTGTATTGTAAGTCAGTTGAAAATCCAAAATATGATAAAAACAAAGTTGCTGACAATTCTGAATTATTATCCATCTTAATGCTTTCAGCAACTTCTTTAATTATATCAATAACTCTTGAAGAGTCTTTTTCTTCCAATCCCTCTTGTCTATAATATCCATATTTTATAGTCTGACCTGTAACTATTTTTCCAGCATCTGCATTGATGTTTCCTGAAATAATATTTAGAAAAGTACTCTTCCCTACTCCATTTTTACCCACAATTCCAATTTTTTCTCCTCTTTTGAAAGTGTATGTAAAATCATCTATAAGTTTCTTCCCTTCAAAACTTTTAGTAACATTATTTAATTCTAATATCTTCCCTCCTATTCTTTGAGTTTTTACAGAAAGGTCATTTGGTTTGTTTTCTAATCTTTTAGAAGCTTTATCTTTAATTTCGTAAAATGCATCAATTCTTGCTTTTGCTTTGGTTGATCTTGCCTGAGGCATTCTGCGCATCCATTCAAGCTCTTTCTTGTAAAGACTCTTTGCTTTTTCAATTTCAATTCTTTGCAATTCTTCTCTTTGAGCCTTCTTTTCTATAAAATAGTTATAATCTCCCTTATACTTGTATATTGTTGAATTATCTAATTCATAAACATCTGTACAAATATTATTTATAAAATATCTGTCATGAGTTACTAATAGTAGCGTTAAATTTTGACGTTTTAAAAATTCCTCCAACCATTCAATCATAACAACATCAAGATGGTTTGTTGGCTCATCAAGAATAAGAAATTCAGAACTTTCTGTCAAAACCTTACTTAATGCTACCTTTTTTCGTTCTCCTCCTGAAAGAGTGCTAACTTTTTGTTGAAGATTGGTTATTCCAAGCTTTGAGAGAATTTCTTTTGCTTTTGCTTCATAGTCCCAAACCTCAAATCTATCCATTTGAGCAATTGCTTCACTTAATCTTAAATGTGTTTCTTCGTTATCTTGGATATTAGCAGCAATCAAAGCATCTTCATATTCTCTAACTGTTTGCATTTTGGGATTATCGGATGTAAAAATAACATCAATTACTGACAATTCACTATCCAACAATGGATTTTGTTCAAGATAAATTGAATGAATATCACTTCTGAAAGACACTTTTCCTTCATCTGGTTCAATTTTCCCAGCAATAATATTTAATAAAGTACTTTTACCTTGTCCATTCTTAGCAACAAGAGCTACTTTTTGCCCTTTATTTACTCCAAAGCATAAATCCTCAAAAAGTATCTTTTCTCCAAACGATTTCCCTATGTTTTCAACTGTAAGTAAATTCTCAGCCATTTAGTTTAGTTTTTTTGTTTTTTATGGTTTAATATCGCTCTTACTTATTCCTTCAACAATTTCAGGAATTATACCATGTTCTGAATATATCTTATTTTGTTGAATTGAAATTTCTTTTCTGTATGGGTAAAATATTAATACTGACAAAAGACAAAGAGCTCCACTAAAAGCTATTATAATTTGAAGATCATAAAATTTACTAACCCATCCTACAACCAAGTTTCCTAAAGAACTTCCTCCAATAAAACAAATTGTGTAATAACCCATCACTCTTCCTTTCATATAAGTATGAGTTAGAGCTTGAATCATTGTATTTGTAGAAGCAATGGCAATCACCATACTAAAACCAATAATAATAATTAATATATGTGCAAGAACGGAATTTGTAATAAAAAAGAATGGAATTAACGACAATGATGCTCCTAAAAGACCAATTTGTTGAATTTTTTCCAAACCAATTATACTTTTTCTTGATGCCAAAATCAATGCTCCACTAAAGGAACCTATTCCTAAAAAAGACATTAAACTTCCAAGCATTTCACTCCCTCCTCCTAAAGTATCTTTAACATAAGCTGGGAGGAAAGATGTTATAGGAAAAATAAAAAAGGATACAGAAAAAGTAATTATTAGTAATACCATAATTGGCAGTCTTTGAAAAATATAATTTAATCCTTCTTTAATATCATTTATAAGATGAATTTTCATTGTAAGAGTTTCTACCTTTGGAAGTTTAATTTTTAACAAAGCTATAATAACAAAAAGAAAACTTATTGTATCTATTAAAAAACAAATTCCCTCTCCAAATAATCCAATTACAACACCTCCAATTGCTGGTCCAATTAATCTACTTCCATTTATAACTGCAGAATTAAGAGCAATTGCATTAGTTAGTATTTCCTTTGGGACAAGACTTGTGTAAAATGCTTGTCTCGTTGGACCATCAAGAGCGTTTACAATTCCAAACAATAAACTTAAAACCAACACTATCCATACATTTGAAGAATTAAGAATTGAAGTAAGAACTAAAATAGTTAAAACTAATGCATGGAGCATAAAAAATGTTTGAGTAAATATTAAAATAGATTTTTTACTAATTTTATCAATTAAAGTAGAAACAAAAGGAGTAATTATAAAAGTAGGAAATTGTGATAAGAATACTATTATCCCTAAAAGTGCAACTGAACCAGTTAAACGATAAACTAACCAACCCATAGCTATTTGTTGAATCCAAGAACCTACCATAGAAACACATTGCCCTAAAAAATAGAGCTTAAAGTTTCTATATTTAAGTGATTCAAAAAGCTTTAGATTATGTAAATTCATTATTTAGTATACTTTTATTAAATTTTCCAGATTAAACACTTGATTTTTTCTCATTATTTTATATCTTTGTGCACTTAAACTACACATTTTTATATGAATAATAAAATATTTTTAAGCTCTGTATTAATTCTTTCGTGTACAGTTTTATTTTGCAAATATACGAAAGCTCAGAATTATGACGCTAATTTTGACAAACCAATTACATCCCAAAAAGGTCAATTTATTTATGGTGAGCTTCCCCCTATCAAAACTGAAGCAGGTGTTTTATTTTTTTTAGACAGAAATCTTGGAGCAGTTTCAACTAATCCCGAAACATCTGATTCTTGGGGTGATTTATATCAATGGGGAAGAAATACTGATGGACATGAAAAAAGATACTCAGATACAACTTTAACCAAGTCTTCTATTATTGAAGTACCTCATAATAAATTTATTGTTGATGAGAGAAAAAGCAATGACTGGCTTTCAAATTCTCAAGAAGATCTTTGGCAAGGAACTAATGGAACAAATAATCCATGTCCTTGTGGATATAGATTACCAACTCAAAAAGAATGGAGAGCTGTTCTTAATTTAGGATATGAAGTAAAATTGAATTCAAGTGGATACTATTATTTAAGTATTGCTGATGGAAAGCTAATATTACCATGTGCTGGTTTAAGAAGTGCTTATACTGGAAACTTCCAACATATTGGCACAAGAGGTTATTATTGGGCAAGTGATGCTATAAATAAAGGTACATCTGGTTGCATTGACTTTAATAAAGAAGAATTTACTACAAACATTAGCATTTTTGGCTTTAGATGCTTTGGAAGAAGCATTAGATGTGTAAGAAGCGAATAAAATTTAGAATAAATATATTAATAAATAACTCTAAAACTTGATGACTATATTTTCAACAAATAATATATCAAAAACATACGCCAATCATAAAGCTTTGGACCAAGTTTCTATTAACGTAGAAAAAGGAAGTGTTTTTGGATTACTTGGACCAAATGGAGCTGGAAAAACTACACTGATAAGAATTATTAATCAGATAACTGCCCCAGACGAAGGAGAGATATATTTCATGGGGGAAAAACTACGTTCAGAGCACGTACATCATATAGGCTATCTTCCAGAAGAAAGAGGCTTATATAAGAAAATGAAGGTTGGAGAACAAGCAATTTATCTTGCAGAACTAAAAGGGATTAAAAAAGCAGATGCAAAGAAAAGATTAGAATATTGGTTTAATAAGTTTGATATTTATTCTTGGTGGAACAGAAAGGTTGAAGAACTATCTAAAGGGATGCAACAAAAAGTTCAATTCATTACAACTATTTTGCATGAACCTGAATTGTTGATTTTCGATGAACCTTTTAGTGGTTTTGACCCAATTAATGCCAATTTGCTAAAAGAAGAAATTTTAGAACTAAAAAATAATGGTGCTACAATAATTTTCTCTACTCATAATATGGAATCTGTTGAAGCTATTTGTGATTCAATTGCTCTAATAAACAAATCTAAGAAGATTTTAGATGGAAGAGTTGATGAAATAAAACAAAGGTTCAAAAAGAATGAATTTGAGATTATTCTCTCTAAAGAAAATAATATTTCAGATTATATATTTGATGGAGTTGAATTAATTAAAAAGAACACTGATTTAAACTTTCAAGTATCAACACTTAAAATTGAAAAAGGAAGAAATGCAGATCTTTTAAGCAAAATTCTTCAAAAGACAGATATTATATCTTATAAGGAGATTTTACCAACAATGAATGAAATTTTTATAGATACAGTAAGCAATGAGTAAGACAGGAATTATAATAAGACGCGAATATTTTATTAGAGTTAAGAAAAAATCTTTCTTAGTTATGACCTTTTTAGGGCCTATACTTATTGCTTCATTATGGATTATTCCTTTCTTTTTAGCATTAAACTCTGATAATCAATCTAAGGTTTTGGTTGTTGATGAAACTATTATGGAAAAGGATGGCGTTAAATCATCTCTTTACTTTAATAAGTTTAAAAATGACAAAGAACTTATTTTTGAATATGGATATGATATAAAAGAAGCTCAAGATAAACTGAATAAAGGAGACTATGATGCAGTTTTGGAAATTGTAAGCACAAATGATATGCCTCCAATTAAGGGATTTCTATTCTATAGCGAAAATGAGCCATCGCTTACAGCTCAAGAAGCAATTCAATCTCAGCTTTCAAACATTCTTAAAGATCATGTTTTGAAATATGATTATGGAATGAATGAAAAGGATTTGGAATGGTTTAATAATCCTAAAATTGGCTTTTACTCAAAGGACATTCGCTCTGGAAAAGATTCATATAAAGAAATAAAAACCTTCTTAGCTATTATTGCTGGAATTTGTATTTATATGTTTATCTTTATGTTTGGAGCCCAAGTAATGAAAAGTGTTTCAGAAGAAAAAACAAGTAGAATTGTCGAGGTTTTGGTTTCTTCCATTAAACCAGTTCAATTATTAATGGGCAAAATTGTTGCAGTTGGATTAGTGGGTTTAACTCAATTAGTTTTATGGTTAGTCCTTTCTGTAGTTCTTATTGGGGGTCTTAGAACAGTTTCTCCTCAAACCTTCTCTGAACCTCAAAAAGAAAACATTACAATTAATGAAAGAGTTATCAGCGTAGATAAGGTTGGTGATATGACTTCTGATTCATCTCAAGTTAATCAAGTTGTTCAAGGACTTTTCTCTATTGATTACACTTTAGTTATTCTTATGTTTGTGTTCTATTTTATTACAGGATACTTGCTTTATGCTGCTTTATTCGGTGCAGTTGGAGCTTTAATTGATGTTGATACCGATGCTCAGCAATTTACTCTGCCGATAACAATACCATTAATAATTGCTATGGTCTGCTTCCCTATTGTTATTAATTCTCCTTCTGGAGGAGTTGCTTTTTGGCTTTCAATGATTCCTCTGACTTCTCCTATGGTAATGATGATGAGAATTCCATTTGGTGTGCCTATATGGGAAATTGCTACCTCAATGGGACTTATTATCCTATTTATAATTTTTTGCATGTGGTTTGCTGCAAAAATTTATAGAACAGGAATATTGATGTATGGAAAAAATATAACCTATAAAGAAATCTGGAAATGGTTTAAATATAACAATTAATAATTTTAACAAACAATTAAAACCTTTAGTTTATGAAAAAAAATATCTTTTATCATTTGATTGGGATTATTCTCTTTTCAATATTTTTTTCGTCATGTGTTGATGAAAAAGATTTTGATTTTGATAGAATGACCACAGTAACAATTAACCCAAGCGTTCAACTTAATAAGTTAGTTTCTGAAGAAATTTCATTAAATGACTTTTTTAATATTGATAGCATTGAAGGAGTTAATGTTACACTACAATCTGACCCAGGAGGTGATTATTTAGAATTCACTTATTCATTTGACACCTCTGTAATTCCAAGTATTCCTGTAATTAATGTAAATCCAACTAATGTTGTTCTCCCTCCACTTAATTTGGAAGGAACAAGCTATACAGGAGACTTCTATTTTCCAAATTTGAGTCAGAATATGTTTACTGCTGAGGTAGACTTCCCTGAACTTGAACATGGACAAACTATAGATAGTATTTATCTTAAAGGAGGAGAACTTCAAATAAATGTTAATTCCAATATTGATTACTCTTCTTATATGATAATTACTTGTGATGAAATTCGCAGAAAAGATAATAATGCAACATTTAATGACACCATATATTTATCTCAATCAAAAAGAAAAAGTATAGGAACTAATACCACAGAATTATCTGACTATAAAATTAAACTTAGTGATAATAAAATTAATTTTAGATATAGACTTCATATTTCAGCAAATGGTGCACTTCACAACTATAATGTTGGATTAAACATTGCAATTAACAACATACAGTTTGATGCTGCATATGGGAAAATGGGAAAATTTAATGTTGATTTTTCTGACAATATAGATATTGATTTCTTTAAAGGCTCTTCAATCTCAAGATTTTTTGAAGGAGAAAAATTTAATTTGGAAAAACTTTTCATTGATTTTAAAACTGAAACAAATAATGGAATTCCTTCTGTTATAAATATTAATCAATTTGGAGTTTATGACAAAGATAATGTATTTCATGATGCAATTGTAAATCCTGCAGATAGACAAATTAATGTAAATCCTGCTTCAAACCTAAACTCTATTGGCACAAGCACAAAAAGGGTTCAATTCAATGTAAATCTATTAAATCTTCTTCCACAAAAACTTTCATTTGATGCAAGTCTTGCTTTAAATCCTAATAATGTTAATTGTTTTGTTGTAAACAATCCTTATGTAAAAGTTCAAGCAGATATACATATTCCTTTTAAAGGTAAACTTAATGATTTGGACTACGATGTAGAATTTTACAACGATTTGTATGAAGGGAAAAACACTGAAGATAATTACGCTGATTACATTAAAGAAGCTACCATATATTTAGATATGACAAATTACTTTCCAATAAGTATTGGTGCTGAACTTTATGGAGTAGATACAAACGGAAATGAAATTGGTAAAATATTGAATTTTAATAATGGAACAGATGATGTTATAATAAATGGCGCTAATGTAGATAATCATGGTAATGTTATTTCTCCATCAATGAAGAAAACTACAATTTCTGCTAATTCAACAAATGTTTCTGTACTTAAAAAATCAAAAAAAATAAGATTAAAACTTAAACTTAATACTTCTTCAACAAATGATGGCACAAAACCATTTATTAGATTCAGAAAAGAAAGCAAAATTATTATTAATGCTGGTGTTGACTTAAAAACAAATATTTCAATTAACCCTTTTAAGAAATAACAATCATGAAAAAGATATTTATAACCATAGTTTTTTTTATATCTATTTTGCTTTTAAACAATAGTATTAAAGCTCAATATTCAGATATAACTTACTTTATGAGAAGCACTCCTTACTCATATAAAATGAATCCTGCTCAAATTCCTACTTCCTCTTTCTATTTTAATCTTCCTTTCCTTTCAGGAATTAATCTTGATTTCAAAACTTCTGGATTTAGTTATAATGACCTAATTAAAAGAAGAGATGATGATTCTTTATACTTTGATTTCAAAGGTTTTTATAATTCTCTTAGTAATTCTAATTACATCAAAATGAATGGAAATTTTGAAATTTTAGGATTTGGTTTCAATGCTGGGAAAAAGAATTATATTTCATTTGGTATTGATATGAATTTTGATTCAAGATTAAGGTTTTCAAGAGATTTATTTGGATTTTTATCTGGAGATAAAACATTTTCTAATGAAGCTATTCAAGTATCTGATAACGAAATCTTATCTCTAAATTCATATATTTCAACTTCAATTGGATACACAAGGGTAGTTAACAGTAAATTAAATGTAGGTTTAAGAGCAAAATTTATTCTTGGATTAGCAAATATTACAACAGAAGAATCAAAGCTACAAATTTCTCAAAATGATGAAGGGTTAACTGCTCAAAGTAATTTTTTAATCAGATCATCTTCAATGATAGGAAGTTTAAATTTACCTGGATTAAACTCAAGTGATTCAATCGAATTTAATGTTGACTCTGATAGCATTAAATCCAGTATAATGAAAAACAAAGGTTTTGGTATTGATTTTGGTGCTACCTATAAATTGAACGATAAAATGATACTTAGCCTTAGCGTTCAAGATTTAGGTTTTATTAAGTGGACAGCAAATACAACAGATATCGTTTCAAAAAATCCAAATGGAACATATACTTTTACAGGATTTGAAAATATTAGTGCTGACTCAAGTTTTTCACAACAAATTGAACAATTAAGTGACAGTATAACTAATGCTTTAGATATTACAACAAGAAGAGGCGAAGAATATACAACTATGCTTCCAACAAAAGTTTATGTTGGTTATGAATGGAATTTTTCAAAAAAACATCATTTAAATGCCTTATATAAGGCAAGTATTGGAAGTAATTATTTTGATAATTATCTATCAGTTTTCTACGCACTTCAACTTGAAAGATATTTGAATATATCCTTAGGAAATACATTCTCATTTGAGAATAGCTTTAAAAACAACAAACCATTCAATCCAAGTATTGCATTTAATGCCAATCTATTAATCTTCAACATCTATTTTGGGGGATCATTAAACACCTCATATAATGTTGCAAAGATGACTGGAGTTAATTTCTTTTTCGGTATAAATTCAAGTTTTGGATATAATAATCCATTTAAAGAAAATATTACAGAAGAAAAAGTAGAAAATGAGACTCAAATTCCAGAGAAAGAATAGAAGTTAAATAATTTTGTTCTCTACTTAAAATATAATTATTACTTTTGTAGTTATTATAGACAACTAAAAGAATTTTATCAAAATTTGAAGCTAAAACTTAAAACATACAAGAAATTATTTGTTTTATTCTTATTAATTATTGTTAGTTTATCTTGTTCAACAAAGAAAAACAAATGGTATAATAGGGCATATCACGCAACTGTAGCACACTACAATGCCTATTGGAATGGCAATGATGCTTATAAGCAAGGTATAAAATTTATTGAAGATAATCAAGTTGACGATTTTTCAAGAATACTACCTGTCTTTAAAATAGGTTCACAAGAACAAGCTGCATCAATAAAGCCAAATATGGAAAGAGCAATAGAAAAAAGCTCTAAAGTGATAAAAAAGCACTCCATGTTTATTGATAAGAAAGAGCGAAATCCTGAAATAAAAAAAGCTTATTTACTAATTGGTAAAGCAAGTTTCTACAAAAAAGATTATAAAGTAGCTCAAGCAACTTTTAAACATATTATTTCTGGATGGACAAATCAAGACATAATGTATGAAGCTATGATTTGGCAAGCTTTAACATTTTGTATGGAGAAAGAATATTCTCAGGCTGAAAGTATTTTAGACCAAGTTAAAAATAAAATTCAAGAGAAAAAAGCCCCTAAAAGCTTAAATAAATTTCTTTATTCTGTTTATGCTGAAACTGCAATTGCTCAAAAAAAATATGCAAAAGCATTGGAGTATGTGCAACTGACTAAAAAGTATTCAAAGTCACGTTCTTTTAATACTCGCTTAACTTTCATTGAAGCTCAACTTTACCAACAGGCAAATGAATTGGAATATGCAAGTAAATTATTTGGGAAAGTAGTCTTGCGTTCTAAAAAATATGATATGCAATTTGCTGCAATGCTTCGTCAAGCCATGTGTTATGACCCTAAGAAGGGAAATAGCAAAAAAATTATATCTAAATTGGATAAAATGGCTGAAGACACTAAAAATATTGAATTAAAGGACCAAATCTACTACGCAATAGCTGAAATATATTTCAAAGACAAGAATATTGATAAAGCATGTGAATATTGGGCAAAGTCAGTTACTTCTTCCATTAAGAATGAAAATCAAAAAATAGCTTCTTCTCTACGTTATGCTGATGTTAATTATGAACTCTTAGAAAAGTACGAGCCAGCTCATGATTATTATGATACAGCGTTAGTAATAATGAAGAAGGATTATCCAAACTATAATCAAATTAACTCCAAACAAATAGTATTAAGAAATTTAGTATCAAATTTAAGAGTTGTTACGCGTTGGGATAGTTTACTTGCATTAAGTGAATTAAGTCAAGCTGAATTAGACATAAAGATTGAAGGCTGGATAAAAGACTATAAGAAAAAGCAAGAAGAAATTAGAAAAGCCGAAGAAGCCCAAAGAGCACTTCTTGCCACCACTTCAAGACAAAATCCATATGATCAGTATAGACCTCAAAGTTCTTGGTATTTTTACAATAATACTACCGTTCAAACTGGTAAAACTGAATTTATGAGAATTTGGGGTGCAAGAAAGTATGAAGATAATTGGCGATTGAGTGATAAACAGCAAACCTTCGATTTTGACAATATGGAAGAGGACTCTATTGATAATAATCAATTAGACTCTTTAGACGAAAATAATGTTTCAAATAAACCTTCTCTTGCTGCAAGCAAAAATCCTGAATCAAAAGAGTTTTACACTAAAGATATTCCTCGAACACAAGGTAAAAAAGATACAATTCATCACGAAATTGCTAAATCACTTCTTGCTGCTGGATATATTTATTACCAAGGGCTTGCAAATAATGGAAAAGCAATAGAAACCTTCTTAGAATTGCAAAAGAGATACCCTGTCTATGCAACAACCCTTCCTTCCTCCTATCATCTCTATAAGATATATGATAAAATTGGTCAAACCCCTAACTCTAATTACTACAAGAATAAAATACTAAAAGAATATCCAGAAAGTGAATTTGCAATGATGATTCAAAACCCAGATTATTGGAAAGAATCTTCATCAATCAACTCAAAAGCTGAACAAATTTACCAAAATGTATATAACACCTATATTGCAAAAGACTATAATTTAACCATCACTAAAGCTATTCAAGCAATAGATTCTATCCATTTTGGAGCTTACATACCAAAACTATTATACCTTGAAGCAATATCAAAAGGTAAGATATATGGTATTGATTCTTTGATGCAAAACTTAAATATGATTGTATATAACTTCCCTGAACACCCAATAACACCAACAATAGAAAATCAGCTAAAATATCTAAGTGCAAATTATAATATTGCAAGTCAAAACTTAGCATATAAAGAAAGCAAAACTAATCAAAGCAATAAGGATATTTCTGATAACACAAATAAAGAAAACACTCCAGCTGATACTACCAAGAAAAATGATATTCCAGTTGACCATACAATTGTAAATGATGAAGATATTTTAGATGCAGAAAGTTTGATATACAGATATAGAAATATGGATCATTTCTATGTTATACTATATGATGATGATAAAATCAATTCTTCGGATATGAAAATTAAATTTTCTAATTTCAATTCATCATTTTTCCCTGAAGAACAGCTTAAACTTACAAGCTTATTATTTACAATCAATCAACAAATGATTAGTGTAATTAGATTTAGTGATATTGATAAAGCAATGCAATATTATCAGTCTGTTATTTCTAATGATATTTTAAAAGATGTTGACCCTTCTCTATACAATCACTTTATTATTTCGAGTCAGAACTACCCTACCTTCTATAACAAGAAAAACATTCCTGCTTATATGAAATTCTTCAGAATATTCTACCTCAAACCTCTCGAAAAAGAAAATAAATAATTTTAAAAGCAAACCATTTACTAATTTAATCGTAAAGTATTTATTAACTATTAAAACAAATAAATCATGGCAAAATTAAATTACGAACAAGAAAGCAGCACAGGCATAAGTAACATTATTAGCAATAGAACAACCATCAAGGGCGATGTGATTTCTGATGGAGATTTGAAAATTGATGGAAATGTTGAAGGCTCTCTAAATATAAAAGGTAAATTAATTATTGGCGATAGTGGTAAAATATCTGGTAATATAACTTGCCAAAATGCAGATATTTCAGGAAAAGTTGAAGGTAATATTTTAGTAAAAGAACTTCTTTCACTTCAAACCAATGCAACAATTAATGGAGATATTTCAATAGGTAAACTTTCCATTGAGCCAGGTGCAGCTTTTACCGGAAAATGCAGCATGACTTCTAACTCAAACAAACCAATAATGGAACAACCTCTTTCATCAGAAATAAAATAATAAAAACACTTACAAATGCAACGAAATCCTTTAACCTCCTATATTATTAAACTTTCAATGTTTTCAATAGCAATTTGCTTTATTGGATTTATATCTCTTTTGTTTCTAAAAAATTATATTTCGCTCAATCTTCCATATTACATCCTATTATTTTATCTTTGCACTGGATTATCCTTTATCTTCACATATCTATCATTAAAGAAAAAGAAAATGAGATTTGAAAACGTATTTATGATAACAAAATTTGGAAAACTATTTATCTATATAATAGTCTTCCTTATTATAGTTTTCCTGAAGAAAGAGAATCTTATTCCTTTTACCATCACCTACCTTTCGCTTTATGTTCTATATCTTATATTTGATACAATAACCTTGAAAAACTTTTCACAAAAAATAAAATAAATAATCATGAAAAACACCTTACGTATTATTTTTGGCTTAACAATTCTTATTTCAGTATTTTCTTTCGTTGCTTGTGAAGAAAAAGTTGACAATGATGTTATAACAGGAAAATGGATTGATAATAAAATATTAAATACTCCTGACTCATTAATAGATCCTTGTAAAAAGAAATCATATATTGAGTTTTCTGAATATAAGATTGAAATGGAAAAAAGAACAGTTAATCAATATTATGCTTGTGATTATACATTAGATGAAAATGGAGATACAATTGAACAAGTACCTTTTACTGAACTTTTAGGATACTACACAATAATAGAAGACACTTTAAAAATTCTATACGTTAAAGACTATACAACTAAAGTATATAATATTAAATATATTGACAAGATTGATATGCTTTTAACCACCTTAGACAATAATGGTGATAAAATGAATATATTCTATGGTAGATTTAAAGATTAGTAAAAGCTTTTGAATCACCCCATTTTCCGTAACCTATTTTGTGATTAATTGATTTCATTCTTTGTGCAAGACAACCTTGACATTCTTGAGGTTGGTCACCAACACAAGCCTTATTAGGATAAATCATATATTCTTCCCTGTATTTAGTTGGAGTTAGGTTAGGCATAATAATATTTGCGCCTGCCATAATAGCTTCCTCTCTTCCCTTTTCAAAAAGAGTTTGGTTAGCTGTTGCAGCAACCATATTTATTTTTGGCATTAAAAGTCTCAAACAAGCAATCATTTTCATAGTCATATTAAACCTTGTCTGGTCATCACCAATCAAGTCCTTGTATTGATACAAAGGAGTATCTCCATGAGCAATAAAAGGTCCCATTCCAACCATTGCAACATTCAGTTCCTTAAAAAAGAGTAAATCATTTGCTAAATCCTCAATTGTTTGAAAAGGAAGCCCAATCATAACACCAGTTCCAGCTTGATAGCCAATATTAATTAATGACTTTAAAGCATTAAGGCGAGTATCAAAACTATGAATATCATCATTTGGATGAATCTTATAATATAAATCCTTATTCGAAGATTCTATTCTTAAAAGATAACGATGAGCACCTGCATCAAACCACTCTCTATAAACCTCCTCACTTTGTTCTCCACAGGAAAGAGTAATTCCCAGCTTACCATTAGAAAGTTTCTTTATTTCATTCAACAAGTAAGTAATCTTGCTTGTAAAAGCCCTGTCGTTTCTTTCCCCACTCTGAATTGCCAATGAACCATAATCCATATCTAAAGCCATTTTAGCGCATCCCAAAACCTCATCATCATTCATTGTATAACGAACAACTTTTTCATTAGGAAGACGAACACCACAATAAAGACAACTCTTAGCACAGCGATTTGAGTATTCAATCAATCCTCTAAAATAAACCTCATTCCCAATTTCTCTTAATTTAACTTCCAAAGCCTTATTTAAAAGCTTTTTCATATCATCATTTTCCAGAGAAAGCAAGAAAACAAGTTCTTCCTTAGTAAAGTCTTTTTGATTTAATATATTATCTAAATTCATTTCAATCTAATTTAATTATAAGTTACTAACGTAAGTTATAGTAATGATATTACATAACTAATAATTTGCAAAGATAAACATAAAACAAGAGCAAAAACAAATACAAAAAAACTTAAGAAATGAAAAACTTAATAGGAAAGTGTTGCTAATATTGAAAAAAGTTGTACTTTTGCACTCGGGTAAGTCTTACACGACCAGCTCCCTTTGAATCTCCCCAGGGCAGGAATGCAGCAAGGTAATTAGGTTGTAGCGGTGCGATGTAAGTAGCTTACCCTTTTTTTATTTCCTTTTTTCAGACTAATATTTCTTTTACTTCACAAGTCTTACATGTACATCTTTATCAATATTATCAATTATACTATCTTTAGAATTAATAATATAAATAAATCCATCAAATGCATTTCTAATATATTGACTTTCTACCATATATACAGATATGATATTCATAGAATTTGATAAAGCAAAGATATACTCTTCAAATGAAATAAAACTCACTTTCAAAGTATCACCTATTAAAGGGACAGAAGCAACACCATTGGTATCTGTTGTTGTATTATAGATAGTTTTATTATTTTCAAAGACTTCAATATTTACAAATGCTAAAATTTGTTTATCTTGATCATAAACAATAATTTTTCTTTGTAAACATGTGTCACAAGAAGAAAAAAACAAATATGGTTTTTCAATTTTAGGATGAAGAATTATCTTATTATCTTTTATGCTGTACTTACCATCAAATTCAAATCCTCCCATACTTTGATAATAATTATAATTAAAACTCTTATCTTTATTTAACGTTAGAGTCACTTTATCTCCATGATATGCATTTGGCTCTTTATATTGAAATGTCCCTGCCATATTCTTATAGTTATAATTGTAACAACTACTTAGAAGTATCAAAATTGCTATTGAGAAAAAGATTACTTTTTTCATATTAATAATATTATTTCTTCTTGTTTTTATGATTATCTAAAAATATCTCACCGTTGTATGGGATTTTTATCGACTTTCGTCATGCGAGATAAGTCCTCTCGCTTGTCTTTATTATTGGGTTTTCTGTCGAGCGGAATTTGCAACCCTATTCTTATTCATTACTAACTTTTTATTTATTTTCAAAGTCCAAAGGTAGGGAAATGTTTTATATATTGTTAATCCTTTCTTGTTTTATTTTTTAAATGGGATATATTTTTCTACAAATCCTTTCCCCTTTGTGGTAATCTTATTTATTGCTATAGTGCTTAAGGAGTTTAAAGACCTTAAGGACATTAAAGTCTTTAAACTCCTTAGAGTCTTTTGCAAAAAGTAAAATTTTGTTTTTCTATAATAAAACTAAGAGAGAAAAAATAAAACCTTTATATAAGTAAATTTAAATAGGGAATAATTCTGTCTAATCAAGGAATAAAACTAAAAACTCCTTATAAAAAACTTATTAAACAAAGACTTTTTACCCCAAAGATGCACATCTTTCATACCAAAAGATGCACATCTTTCACTATAAAAGATGTGCATCTTTTTATTTAATATATTGGGGGGATTAAAGTTTATTTTCAGAAATTGACTTTAGGATAAATAGTCCTAAATAAACCTAATGAATGGTTTATATCTGCAAATATACAAAATTATTTTGAATATAGTGTTGTATTTGTCATTAATTATTTACCCTAAATATTTAAAGTTTCGGTAGTTTTGAGCTATTTTTCAAGCCAAGCGTTGTAGGATGAAATAACTTTCTGAAATATTTCTTCTGGAGTTGAATTGGTGGTGTCTACAACACAATCATAGTTGGTTAAATCTTCAACATCTACCTTGTAAAGTGCTTTATATCTTCGTCTTTCACTTTCTTTTCGTGCTAAAAGTTTTTCAGCTGCATCTTCAACACTTTTGTATTTTTCATTCTTACGAATATTATCTTCATAAATTCTTTTTGCAGCAATATTATTATCAACTGTTAGATGAATTTTGAAAGAATGAGGAATAAAAAACCAGGCCAAACGTGAGTCAAGTATTAAACTGCGTTCTTCTTTTCCATAGTTTACAACCATATTGTCACATTGCTCATCAATTTCAGGATGTGTTTCCATAAATTTGTTAAACTCCAAAGCGTCCATTCCGTATCTCCAAGCCAATTCTCTTTGAATGACTCCAATAGAAATAATTTCAAAACCTAAATCTGAGTTTAGTTTCTTGCTTAAAATACTTTTACCACTTCCCAAATCACCTGAAATTGCTATCTTAATGTTCTTCATATTAGTTGTTCTTTATTTTGCAAAGGTAAAACTAAAGTTTAAATCGACAAACCTATATTTTTGTTTTCTTATAGAATTGAGATATTAAAATATTGGATGCTTCGTATCCAAGCTATTAAAATAATGAAAGTTATAATATAGTATTGCCATTTTGAAGACTTATGATGTATCAAATACATGGTTACAATAATTCCAAAAACTCCTCCCAACAGTTCCAGGAGATGAAGTATTTTTTCTGGGACTCTTCGTTTCTGGTTTTTGGCTTGAACTTTGTCAATTGCAAAAACTAATATTGAGACAATATTTATTATTAAAAGGTAAAGAAAAAAGGGACTCATAACATTCTATTTAATTATATAATCTATCAAGCTTAAAACAACAAAGACAACATTCATTAATCCTGTCTTTATAAGCATTTTATTATACTCCATTCCTTGAGCTTTGAGAAGTTGTATAAAGAGAATTAAGCCTACAACAAAGATAAGATTGGAGAAAGAAAGTCCATTTACAATAAATGTAAAGACAAGGGATAGGCAAACAAAGAAAAGGTATTCCAACTCCCCTGCTCTTTTCCCAAATCTCACAACAAAGGTCTTCTTATTTTCAAGTTTATCGTTTTCTCTATCTCTAACATTGTTTACAGTCAAAACACAAGTGGATATTGCTCCACAAACAAATCCTAAAAACATTGAATCAAAACTGAAACTATTTGTTTGAAGGAAGGTTGTTCCAAGTGTTGCAACAGGACCAAAGAAAACAAAACAGAAAATATCAGCAATTCCCAAATAACTTAATGATTTGCTGGTTGCAGTGTAAAGCCAGGCAAAAAGAATTGAGAATACACCAATTAGCAATATTATTATTCCTCCTGCATATATTAAATACAATCCAATAAGAACTGATATAAACAGGTTAATATAAATTCCTCTTTTCATTTGGTTTATAGTTACCTCTCCTTCTGCTAATGCTCTTTTAAAGCCTACTCTTCCTTTTTTGTCTAATCCTTTTTTGTAGTCATAGAAATCATTTACCATATTTGACAAAACTTGAATTGAAATTGCTCCCAAAAAGGTTGCAATGGCAACCATCCAATTTAAATCAACGCTTTTAGGAACTGCAATTAGCCCAATTGCCACTGGTGCTATGCTTGCAAAAAGAGTGTGAGGTCTTGTTATCTTTATCCAAATTAAAATCTTATTCATTTGTTTTCCTTTCTTATTTATTTAAACCAACATAAGTTAGAACAACAATATTCATAATTAAAGCATATAAAACTGCTGGTATTCCAATTTCAGGATTATGTAATATAAATGGACTTGTTGCAATTAAAATGGCTTGAGCAGCATTTTTTATTCCAACACCAATAATTATTGTTTTTCTTTGTGCTATTTTTATTCCCAAAATTCGAGAAACAAGATAACTGACAAACATTACCAATACCACAAGAAGAAGAACCATAAGTGAAAGTTGAGAAAAATTATCAACAATCACACCTCTGTTTTCAATAAAGAAAACTGTAATCAATAATAGTAAAAGATAAATTGGAAGTTTCTTAGTCAGGAAAGATATTTTCTTTACAAAGTTTTCACTGTAATGATTTAGAATCATCCCTATAATGATTGGAACTAACAAGAAAACAACATTTTGTATTAGAAGTTTGAAAAAAGGAAGATTGAAATTAACACTATCTCCTATTTCAAAATAAATAAATGCTGAAACAATAATTGGAATTGTAAAAATGGACAAAACACTTGTCAAGGAAGTCAATACAACCGAAAGAGCAACATCTCCTTTAACCAAATAGGAAAAGGCATTGGATGAAGCACCACCTGGACAGGAGGCAATTATTATTATTCCTATCTTAAACTCATTAGGGATATTAACAAAGCTAAGTATTAACCATGCAATTAAAGGATGAATAACAAGTTGAGCTAAAGAGCCAATAATAATTGACAGGGGTTGACGGAGAATAAGTTTAAAGTTGGATAACTTTAACTCCAATCCAATACAAAACATTAAAAATATCAGTACTGGTATAACAATAAAGATTGAGTTCATTTTATTAATGGTTAATTGTTAATGATTAATGGTTAATTTGTTTAGAAATCGTATTTGAAAAATACTCCATAATTATCCTTATATATCTTCTTTGGACCATAATAATCAATATTTGCTGCTCCTCCAAAAGCAATTCTATTAATCTTTAGCCCTAAACGGAAATTAGCATAGCTTCTGTCGTGAAGATTATCAGTAAGGTTATGATTATATAGACCTTGAAGACGAGTGTAAAGTCTAATTTTATCAGTTAGTTTAGGTTTAAATTCAATTATACCAACAAATTCAATATCTCTTTTGGGCAAAAACTCAAAACAAGGACTTAATATGAAAGACCAAGTTGGATTAAAGTGAGTAAAAGACATTGATATATTAGGAATAAATCCTTTTTTATAATGATATCTTAAACCTGCTCCAATATTAATATTCTTATGAAACTGATAATTGACAGTGTTCATCATAATTACTTCATTTTCTGTAAAAGTATTTTTATAATCGGCAGCAGCAACAGTTAAATTGGCAAAATTAAATTTACCTTTTATGTTTTTATTTAAACTAAGTTGAGCATTTGTTCTATTGTTCCCAAAAAATAGCTCAAAAGGAATTGGAGAATTATTGTTTTGTGAATAAAGACTTAATATAATAAAATTAAGTGCTATAAAAATGCAGATTTTTCTTATCATAAAATTCTAATATAAAGATTTCAAAAAAGGTTACAAACTATTGAAGAAGGTTATTAATCAACAAAAGAATTATAAATATTACATTAAGCATTGAAGTTAAAACAAGAACAATATTATATTTTTCTCCTTTTGCTTTAATCAGCATAAAGAATAATGCCAAACCAAACAATGTTACAATATTGGTTATTGACCAGCCATAGTAAAGAAAAGAGAATAAGAATGTTGAAAGAATAAAGATTAAATATTCAACTTCAGAGGCTCTTTTGCCAAATCTTACAGCAAAACTCTTTCTTTTTGCTAATGCATCAGTTTCTTTATCTCTAATATTATTGACAATTAATACACAGGTTGCAATTGATCCACAAATAAAACCTGCCCACATACTTTCAACATTAAAATCTCCTGTTTGTAAATAAGCCGTTCCAATGGTTGCTATTGGTCCAAAAAGGATGAAGACAAATATATCTCCTAATCCTAAATGGCTAAGAGATTTTTTAGTTGCTGTATAGTACCAGGCTGAAAGAAGAGCAAAAATTCCAATTATTATAATAAAATAACCTCCTTTTAAAGAGAGAAACAAACCAGAAAGAATTGAAACGCCCAAAACAATTAATATATATTTCTTCTGTTGCTGAATTGATAAAATTCCAGCAACCAAAGGTTTCTCATATCCATTGTATTGAGGAGTATCTATTCCATTTTTGTAATCGAAATAATCGTTAATCATATTTGAAAGAGCCTGCAAAGACATTGCACAAATAATGGTTATAATTCCAACAATCCAATCAATTTCAACATATTTTGATGCAACAATAATCCCTACAACAACTGGACAAAATGAAATTATCAATGTTCCAAGACGAATTAATTTCAACCATTTAACTATTTCATTCTTCATTACTTTATAGCTTTATAGATTGTTGCAACACCAAAAGTTAACTCTTTGTATGCAGAGTTTTTAAATCCTGCCTCATTTAGTTTTTCAATAAATTTCTTCCCATAAAAAAATTCATTGATTGTGTTAGGCAAATAAGTGTAGGCGTAAATATGTTTGGAAAACAATCTTCCAATTAAAGGAAGTATATTATTGAGATATAGATTGTAGAAAAAAGAAATTATGGAATATTTAGGTTTTGAAAACTCCAAAACAATAAACTCTCCATTTGGTTTTAAAACTCTGTTTATTTCTTTTAACCCTTGAAGTAAATCTCTAAAATTTCTAACTCCAAAAGCAACTACAACAGCATCAAAACTGTTATCTTCAAAACTAAGATTATGACAATCTTCCTGCTTAAGAGTTATCTTTTCACCAAGATTTAATTTATTAATCTTTTCCTGCCCTTTTTCAAGCATTCCTTTTGAAAGGTCAATACCAATTATATGATTTGCTTTTTGTTGATTTAGAATTTCTATTGCCAAATCGCATGTTCCAGTTGCAACATCCAAAACTAAATCTTTACCTGAAGATAATTGTTTTATAGTTTTTCTTCTCCATTTTTTATCAATATTAAACGAAAGAAAATGATTTAAGAAGTCGTAGCGTTCTGAAATTGAATCGAACAATTGTCCGACTTGTGTTTTATCTGCTTTTGCCATTTAAACGATTTTATAGATTGGATTTCTTCACTCAAAATTAATTTGCAAATATATAATTAATTTCTATCTTTGCCTACTGCTATATATATACAATTAATTTTAAGCCTATGTTAGTAGAAAATATGACCATAAGAGAAATTAGGAAAGAATTGATTGAAGATTTCTTTGAGTCTATTATTTCTAAAAAGATTGGATTAGATAAAAAGTACAAGCATTTAATTGTCAAAAAGAAAGACAAAAACAAAGAAAAAGAAATAGAAGAAGAAACAATAGCTGGTCTTCATTACTATTTCACAAAAAGAAGAAATACTTGGTTAGTTATTGCTTATCTTCACAAAACATGCTTGACTTATGGTTATATTTGTGTTAGACCAAATTCTTATGGAGAAATATGTTACGTTATCAGTACTAATGAACTACTTTTAGAAAAAGATTTTTTACCATCAAATATGGTTATTCATGAATATACTCCTCATTTCTTCGACAGATATAAAGAGAGAATGAATATTGATTTTCAAAGGAAAAGTTATGAGTATTACTTTATGCATAATAACTATGGTGAAATCTATGAAGATGAACAAAAAGGAGGAAACTATTCTTTTGTAAAGACAGCTCATGGCTATTCTTTAGGATATTCATCTCTTAATGAGAAATACTTTAAATATAACACATTTATTACTCCAAACATGTTAGGAAAGAATCAATGTAAAGAGTATACTGATTCAGATATTGAATATGTATTTATTAAGGATTTTATGGAAATACACAATAAGAGAACTTCTTAACTGTTTAATTATCCAATTTATCCTTGATATACTTTCCTGTTTGAGTTGAATTATCTCTTGCCAATTCTTCAGGAGTTCCTGCAAAGGTTATTTCTCCACCATTATTCCCTCCTTCTTTTCCCAATTCAATAACCCAGTCTGCAACCTTTATAATATCTGCATGGTGTTCAATAACAATTACAGTATGTCCAAAGTTAACCAATTCTTCCAAAGCAATATTTAGTTTGTTTATATCATGGAAATGAAGACCAGTTGAAGGTTCATCAAAAATAAATATTGTTGGTTTATCATTAACTCCTTTAGTTAGATAATAAGCTAATTTAATTCTTTGTGCTTCTCCTCCACTAATTGTTGTGGAGCTTTGTCCCAATTGTAAATAACCTAACCCAACTTTAATTAATGGTTGAAGTTTTGAAGTTATTTTAGCTGCAATTAGGTTTTCCTTATCTTCAGAAAAGAATTCTACTGCTTGTTCAATTGTTAGAGATAAAATATCGGCAATGCTCTTTCCTCTATAAAGAATCTCCAATGCTTCTTCCTTATATCGAGTTGAATTACAAACATGGCAAGGCAAAAGCACATCGGCCATAAATTGCATAGGAATTGTTATTGTTCCTTCTCCTTTACATTCTTCACATCTTCCTCCTTCAACATTAAAAGAAAAGTATCCTGGCTTGAGTCCTCTCTTTTTTGCCAATGGTTGAATTGAGAAAAGATTTCGAATTTCATCAAAAGCACCTAAATAAGTTGCAGGATTGGAACGGGAAGAACGTCCAATTGGGTTTTGGTCAATCAATTGAATGGACTTAATTAAAGATAATGAGCCTGTTGGCAATGCTGCCTTTGGAACATTCTCAACAGCTTCTCCCAAATACATTAATATGGTATTATAGAATATGTTTTTAATTAGTGTTGTTTTTCCTGAACCACTAACTCCACAAACAACTGTTAGCGCATTTAATGGCATTTGTAGAGTAATATCTTTTAAATTATTCTCATTGCAATGTTCAATTATTATTGATTCTTTCCATTTTCTTCTTCTTTCAGGCAGAGGAATTGTAAGTTCATTATTAATGTATTTTGAAGTGAGAGAATTTTCTGCTTTAATCAAATCTTTATAATCTCCTTCAAAAACAACTTCTCCTCCATTTACTCCTGCCAAAGGTCCAATATCAATTATATAATCTGCTGCTTTAATAATTTCTTCATCATGTTCAACAACAATAACGCTGTTTCCTGCATCACGAAGTTTTAGAAGAACATTAATTAAATTATTTGTATCTCTTGCATGAAGTCCAATTGATGGTTCATCTAAAATATACATTGACCCAATCAAAGGACTGCCCAATGAGGTTGCAAGTGCTATTCTTTGGCTTTCTCCTCCTGAAAGGGTTGAACTTTGACGGTTTAGTGTTAAATAACCTAATCCAACATCTTGAAGATACCCCAATCTTTGATTGATTTCAGCAATTAATCTTTGGCTAACTTGTTTCTCATATTCACTAAGTTGTATGTTTTTGAAAAATTCTGCCAAATCATCAACTGGCATAAGAACCAAATCAATAATTGATTTATCATTAATCTTTACATAACCAGCATCTTTCCTAAGTCTTGTACCTTTACAATCAGGACAGGTTGTTCTACCTCTATAGCGAGAAAGCATAACTCTAAATTGAATTTTATAGCTTTCTTTAACAAGCATTTCAAAGAAACGATTAATACCAACTACATCTTCATCTCCATTCCATAAGTAGTCTTTATCCTTTTGTGATAGTTTATTATATGGTTTATGTATTGGGAAACCATTAGCTTTTTCAATAAACTCATCTTTAAACTTCTTCATTATTTCGCCCTTCCAACAGTTTACAACTCCTTCATAAACTGAAAGATTGGGTTGAGTGATTACTAAATCTTCTGAAATACCTTCAATTGTCCCAGAACCACTACAATTTGGACAAGCTCCATAAGGATTATTAAAAGCAAAGAAATTCTCTGAGGGTTTTGTGAACTCAATTCCATCTCTTTCAAATCTATTGGAAAAAGATAATATTTCATCATCTTTAACAACAATACAATCTCCCTCTCCTTCATAAAAAGCAGTGTGAACACTATCAGAAAGTCTTAAATAAACATCTTCTGATTCTTTATCAATAGTAATTCTATCAACAAGTATTCTTATTTGAGTTCCTTTTTCAATTTTATTTTCAATAACATCCTCAATTCTCACAATTTTATCTTCAATCATCAATCTAACATAACCCAATTGAAGTAAAAGTTCAAATCGCATCTTAAAGGTTTCTTTCTCTTTAAGTTTTATTGGAGAAAGGATATAAACAACTGTTCCTTTTGGAAGGTTAAGAAGTTTATCAACAACATTTGTAACAGAATCACGAGTTACCTCTTCTCCTGAAATTGGAGAATAAGTCCTTCCTATTTTTGCATAAAGAAGTTTAATGTATTCATATATTTCTGTAATTGTTCCAACTGTTGAACGTGGATTTCTGTTGGTTGATTTTTGTTCTAAGGCAATGGCAGGAGATATTCCAGAAATTGAATCTACTTCTGGTTTATTCATTCTCCCCAAAAATTGTCGAGCATAGGAAGAAAGACTTTCAACATATCGTCTTTGACCTTCTGCAAAAAGAGTATCAAAAGCAAGTGAAGTTTTTCCTGAACCTGAAAGTCCAGTTATTACTACAAGTTTATTGTGAGGTATAACAACATTTATATTTTTTAAGTTATTTACCCTCGCCCCTTTTATAATTATATTGTTTTCTTTGTTGATTTCTTTACTATTCACTTATTTTATTATTAAAAAATTAGGGTTTAAGAATTAGATTATTTGTAAACCTTACTCTCAAACCCCAAACTTAATGTAAAATGTTTACTATTTTTTAATTACAGTATTATCATTTTTTGTGTTAGCTGGCTTAGAAATACTTTCTCTCATGTCAGTATCAGCCATAATGTTCTTCATCTTGTAGTAGTCCATTATTCCAAGATTTCCATTACGGAATGCTTCTGCCATTGCAAGAGGAACTTCAGCTTCAGCTTCAATTACCTTTGCTCTTGCTTCTTGAGCCTTAGCCTTCATTTCTTGTTCAACTGCAATTGCCATTGCTCTTCTTTCTTCTGCCTTAGCTTGTGCGATGTTTTTATCAGCTTCAGCTTGATCCATTTGCAATTGAGCTCCAATATTCTTACCTACATCAATATCTGCTATATCAATAGATAGAATTTCAAAAGCTGTACCTGTATCCAAACCTTTAGAAAGAACAAGTTTTGAAATTGAATCAGGATTTTCTAAAACATAAGCATGAGATGCTGCAGAACCAATTGATGTTACAATACCTTCTCCAACACGAGCTAAAATTGTTTCTTCTCCTGCTCCTCCAACCAATTGACGAATATTTGCTCTCACTGTTACTCTTGCCTTAACAATTAGTTGAATACCATTACTTGCCACAGCTGCTACTAAGGGAGTGTCAACAACTTTTGGATTAACTGACATTTGAACTGCTTCAAAAACATCTCTACCTGCCAAGTCAATTGCTGTTGCAGATTTAAAATCAAGATTTATATTTGCTTTATCAGCAGAAATTAATGCATTTACAACTCTTTGAACATGTCCACCTGCAAGATAGTGAGCTTCCAAAAGGTCAGAGCTTAAATCTAATCCTGCTTTTTTTGAATTAATCATTGCATTAACAATGATTGTTGGCGGAACTTTTCTCCAACGCATAAAAATAAGTTGTATTAATGATATTTTAACACCATTAAGTACGCATTGGAACCACAAATTCAATGGAACTAACCATAGAAAAACAATAAGTGCTACAATGCACACAACAACAACAAGAATCACTCCTGAAATAGCCATAATATTTTTATTTAATAGTTAATAATTATTTTGCTTTACAAAGGGCAAAGATATAAAGTTTCTCCTTAAATTCAAAAATAAATAAGATTAAAATTGAATT